>Ga0181394_1000570_pt1 | contig 16262 bp, 18 predicted proteins | sample 17SPOviralmetaG_FD_130123 | JGI IMG/M metagenome (GOLD analysis project Ga0181394, IMG submission 130123) | Marine viral communities from the oligotrophic San Pedro Time Series (SPOT) site, San Pedro Channel, CA, USA - 17 SPOT_SRF_2010-11-23 | ecosystem: Environmental > Aquatic > Marine > Strait...
ATAAATCTAATTCGTTTCTTAAACCAGATGTCGAATCCAACATCTATTAGGGCGTCTACTGTGTCGCCGTCTACTACTCTGTCTAATTTTGCTCTGTAAATGTACTTGTCCATTCTTTTTTTAGTTTTTTGAGTTCTTTTTTTAATCCTTTTTCTGTGTAACCATCATGGCGTTTAGACGCCAATTCCTGTTCTAAGTATTTTATACGTTCTTTTATATTCATTATTCTATTTTTAGTAAATTCATATCAAATAAGGGGTTATTTACTATTATATTATCAAGGGGGGATTTATTAATAATATTAATCTGTATATTACCAAATTCATAATTACCTTCGTCATAATTATCTATAATTAAATGTAAATTATTAAATATTTCTATGTCTGAGTTTTGAAGGGTGTTACCGTTTATTTTAATAGTACATTTTTCTTGTAATAAATTATTATTAGTTGAGTTTTTTTCTAGTGTTAAAATTCTAGAATAGTGGTTATCTAAATTATAATATTTAGAATTTTTTTGCCACTGGTCAACAGTAAAGTTAAGTAGTTTATTAGCATATTGATGTTCATCAGATAATTGGTTTAAAAGATTTTCTTTTAATAAAATATTATTTACCCATATACATGAAAATAAGGGTTCTATATTTAATAAAAAATTTAAGGGTAATTTATTACCATTTTCTACTATTAAATCAACATCATATTTAATTAATTTATTAATTCCATGGTTAAAATTACCCCATTTTCTTATAAATCGTTTTAATTCAACTTGATCAGCATGTTCTTGTAATTTAGCTCTGTTTTGGGCTTTTATATTTTGTTTATTAAACCACTCAGCACCCCTAGATGAAGTACAAGTAAAATGATATACTACAGCATTAAATGTTTGTTTTAATTTAATACCAGCGTGCATACATCTTTGAACTAAATCTGAATCTTCTCTTGATCTTCTAAATAATGTGTCATAACCCCCTATATCTAACCAAACATTTTTATAAAAAGTTATAGGAGCAAAGAAATAATTTGTATCTTTATTTTGTTTTACTGTTAAAGAATATTTATTCCATTCTTCTAAATTAAAATCTTTAGGATGTAAACCAAAATTTTTAGTAATAGTTTTATCAGATTCACCATGTAAGGGGGGTTCAACTCTGGTGGCGCTTAATATAATATTGGGTTCAATTTGGTTTAAAATATCAGTATCATAGTGAGGGGATATTACCATATCACTTTGTAAATAACTTACTATGTCATGTTTGGCTAATTCAACGAGTAAATTATTATTTCTAGAATAACCTATACACGGGGGGAGTTTATGAGTTATAATTTTTAAATCAAAAAAATCATTTTTAATTGATTTTAAATATTTGTAAGTTCCTTGATTGTCATTTTCAATAAATACTAATATTTCATGTTGGTCCCCATCTAAATTTAATTTTAATGAATTGATTAATAATTTAATATGATCTAATTCATTAATAGCTGTGTTTATTAAAAAACTAATTTGTTTCATTTATTTTATTGTAAGTTTCTTTAATTCCATTTTTTAATCCTATAAGTTTTATTCTATTATATATGAAAGGTTCTCCTGTATAATTGGGGGCTTTATCTTTTCCTATATTTATTTTGACCTTATAATCAGACAAATTATTAATTATATTAGCTATATTTAATAAAGATGTGGGTTTACTATAAGTGCAGTCTATATTTTTAGGTAAAACATGATTGCTTTCATATATATAATATTTTATTAGTTCAACCAAATCTTTCATGTAAAAAAAGTCCATTAATTTATTTTGATGTATTTCTATAGATTGTTTATTAATATAACGTTTAATGCTATTTTTAATAAATCTGGTATCTAACTCATTTTCATCAAATACACCAAATATCCTTATATTGTAAAAATTAGGTTCGATATTTATAATTTTACTAATAACATTTTTACTTAATCCATACGGGTCAGTAGGCATATTTAATTCAGCACCCGATCCAAAATGAATAAATTTACCAAAATTATGTTTATTATTTAATAAGTTATAAAACATTTGTATATTTTGGTAAAAAATGTCCCCATTATCTTTTTTTAATCTACTGCCACCTACTACTGCTGTGTGGATTACTACATCAAAATACTTATTATTAAACCAATTATTAGTTGCTTCTCTATCGGTTAAATCAAAATCTTTTCTAGTTATTGAAATGGTGTTATTTAAGTTATTAGCTAGCGATTTAGCTACATAACCATTTCCACCTGTGATTAATATTTTCATTATTTCATGATATTTAAGACTTCATTATCATCTAAAAAGGGGAACATATTTTCTAATGATGTTGATTCGATTTCTCCTTTACTATTTTTTTTACTTTGTACTCTAGGAATAAGTAATTGATTAACAGGCATCATAACTTCACATATAATGGGGCCATTATAACCTAATATATCTTCAATTTGATTTTCTAATTCACTATTATTATTTACTCTTGTAGATTTTATACCATAAGCTTTAGCAATTTTACAAAAATCAGGAGATGATACCCCACTATCAGGTGTAGAACCAATATAATTACTTTTAAAAAGATTATCTTGCATCAAAGATATAGCTAAATATCCTTGATTATTTAATATAAATATTTTTATTGGGATATTATGATGAATTACAGTTTGAAGTTCTTGGATATTCATTTGCATACCCCCATCTCCCGCTACTAAAATTATTTCTTTTGTTTTATCACTAAAATAAGCTCCTATAGCTCCTGGAAGGCCAAATCCCATAGAACAACAAGCACTTGAAGTAAATAATCTTGATTTACCATTAGTTCTTAAAGATTGATGGGTACATGTATAACTGGTTCCCATATCTGTAATTACTATTTGGTTATTTAGGTGTTTAGATAATACTTCTGTAAAATAAAATGAATTTATTTTATCTTTATTAGTTTTATATTCAGGAAGAAATACGGGGTATTTATGTTTTAGTTTATTATTTTTTTCTACCCAAAAATCCCATTTAGGTATATTTAAAGGAAGATTATTAATTAAATTAGGAATAAATTCACTTAAATTAGTTTGTATTTTATAATCTATATTTAGAGTAGGTTTTTTTAATTCATTTTCATCTATATCTACCATGATTTTTATAGAATTGGGGGAAAATAATTCTGATTTATAACCAATATTAGGTATTGATAGTCTACTTCCTAATATAAGAATTAAATCAGATTTCTGAATTGCAAAATTACCTGCTCTTTCACCTAAAAGGCCAAAATTACCCACAAATAAAGGATCATACCAATCAAATAGATCTTTAGAAGACCATGTACTTACAACGGGTATTTTTAATTTATTTACAAGTTTTTTAAATATTTTTTCAGTATTAGATAAATGTATACCATTTCCAGTTACTATAAGAGGGTTTTTAGATTTTAAAATTAAATTAATTATATTATTAACATCATAAGAAGGATAATCAATAGTAGGAGGAGTATACCCTTTCAAATTATTTGTTTCTATAAAAGTAGATTGAATATCTAATGGAATGTCTAACCATACAGGACCTTTTCTACCGTTAACACATTCATAATAAGCTTTATCTAGATGATATTTTATAGTATTAGCATCTATTACTTGATGGGAATATTTAGTAATAGAATCAACAACTTTTATTATATCTACTTCTTGAACCCCCAGTTGTCTAAGTTTGTATTGTTGGGAATTAATTGTTTGATTAGTGGGAACTTGACCCGAAATAACAAACATAGGAATAGAGTCTTGAAATGCCCCTAATACTCCTGTAAGTGTATTGGAAGAACCAGGTCCATTAGTTACTAATACTAAAGCAGGGGTAGTTTTGATTCTACTATACCCTTCAGCGGCCATAGCGCTTGCTTGTTCATGGTAATTAGCTATATATTCTATGTTGTGTTTTTTAGCTGAATCTAAAAGATGGGCTGCGGCCCCCCCTGAAACTGAAAAAGCAGTTGTTATATTTTTTTCCTGTAAATATTTAAATATATAATCTGAAAGTTTAATCTTCATAAAATTTTAAGTAGAATAGTGTGTCTTCCCAATTTGAAAATCTATAACCATTATCATCAATGTAAAGAATAGCTCTAGGTTTTTCAGCTGTAACTTCTTTTACATATTGGTTTACATTATATTTAGTTAACCATTCCCATACTAATTCAGTTCCTGTTTTACCATTTACTAATGGTCTAGAAGGTTTGGCTTTAGCAGTGTATATTATAATAGTATATTTTTTAGATAATTGTTTTAAAGCTTCTAATGCACCTGGAAGAGGATCTCCATAACAAGTACCATCAAAAAATCCTTTATTCATATTATGTAAAACCCCATCAAAATCTATACCTAAATTATTAGCATCATTTTCAAAACCTGGGGGGAAATTATTACTATTCATCTTTTTTTATTGTTAAAATTATAGTACCCTTAACTACACCATCTAATTGGGATGATACTTTTTTAATTATACTACCATGTCCCACATCTCCAGGCATAGTAACACAATGTGTGGTATTATTTAAATTTCTAATCATACCACCTTTTAAAAACATAATAATATCGGAGTTTTTTTTATTATTTATAACTTCTATATTATCTATAGTTTCAACTTTTAATTTACAATTGGCAAAATTATACTCGAAACTCTTTCCTAATTCTGGTTCTTTAATCCATAAATCTTGGGGTGATTTTGGGGTTTCATATTTTTTACCTTCATATGATGATTTTGATCTTCCATATGAATCATTTAATCTTACTAAATCATGTTTATCCTTAGGAGTTTCAATTTCAAATATTAAAGCATCTTTTGATAATGCTTTAGTTGAATGAAATAAACCTCTTCTAATCATAACTTTACTAGGAGATGTTAATTTTCTACTATCAGCTAAAAAAGATACTTCAGCTTCTCCATCTAACAATACTAATCCTGTGGTTTTTTTAGGATGAGAATGCATAGAAGTATGTTGATCTTTATTTATATGTAAAAACCATAATCCTACCTCATCATTTTCATATACCAAATATTCATGACCCCATGGTTTTTTTACAACTACATCTTTATACATTTGTTATGTTGTTATAAACATTAATACCTTCTCTCATCCACTCCCCCATAAAATCATAGTGGGGACATGAGACTAAATTTTTATCTATAACAACTGGGTTTTTATCATAAGTAGCTCCTGCATTCTTAATGTCTGCTTCAATAGCATAATAACCTGAAACTGTTCTACCTTTTAATATATTAGCGGTAATCATTAGTTGGGCCCCATTACAAATAGATAATATTGTTTTATTTGTAACATCCCATTCTTTAACAAATTCAACTATGCCTTCTTCTAATCTGAGTTTTTCTAAAGCTTTAACACCACCTGGTATCATTAAAAGATCATAATTATCTAAATATTCTTTTCGTATTCCAGGTTTATTAAAATCAGTTGTAAGAGCATCACATACTATATGGGCTCCTAAAATACCATTAATTCTTCCTAATTGATTTGCTACTAAAGTAACTTCAAAACCATTTTCTTTTAAACTATAATATGGGTATATTACTTCGTGGTCTTGGAATTTTTCGTAAGTTAAAATAAGTGCTTTTTTCATTTTTTTATTTTTTTAATTTTACCATATAAATTTTTCTTTGTAATACTCTATTATGTGGGGTAATTCTTGGTCAAAATTCTTTTGTGGTCCCCATCCTAAATTTCTTAATTTATTATCATTTAAAGCGTATCTAACATCTTGTCCTTGTCGTGAGTAAGATAAATCTAAATAATCTAAATAATTTAAATTATGATCATATTCTGTAATAATCTTTTTTACTGTATCCAAATTATTTTGTTCAAATCCACCTGCAATATTAAATATATTATTTATAATATGTGCACCCATATTTTTGATTATAGTAATAACTGCATCTGAAGTATCTTGAGCGTGGAGCCAATTTCTAACAGGAGTACCATTATTATGTAAAGGGATTTTTTTACCTAGTTTTAAATATTTACATGATTTAGGTATTAGTTTTTCTGTATATTGACCAATTCCATAATTATTTGTTGGTCTAACTATTATAAAAGGTAAACCATATGTTCTATTCCATGCCAATATAAGTTGATCTGCGGCTGCTTTAGTTGCCGAATAAGGATTACTAGGTTTTAATATATCTGTTTCAATATGTTCACCCTCTGTAACATCACCATACACTTCATCTGTGCTAAAATGTAATAGTATTGGTTTTTTCTTTCCTTCACCTCTATAATTTCTTATTAATTCAAGTAAATGATGAACACCATTAATATTTGAATGAATAAAATCATCTGATTTAACAATACTATTACCCACATGAGTTTCAGCTGCAGTATTGATTATATAATCACATTCATATAAAAATTCTAAATCATTTATATCACATTTTACAAATGAAAAGTTAGGAAATTTTTTAAACTCTTTTAGTAAGTTATTATTAGAAGCATATGTCATTTTATCTACTCCTTTAACATACCACCCTAATTCTAAACAAGTACGTGTAATGTAAGATCCTATAAATCCTAAACAGCCTGTTATGTATACTACTTTTTTCATGTTTTTATTTTTCTATATATGTTTCTTTAGATGTATTTGAGTTTGATCTTTTAGATATAAATTCATTTATATTAGGGTCATTTAACTGTTCTTTAGTAGGGGAAAATAGAGCTCTATTTCTTGGGTTTGTATTTAATGAAGGGTTTATAAGATAATATGTAGCTAAACTTTTACGGTAAATACCTTTAGGACATTGGACTTTTCTACTTAAACCATGCCATGATTGTTTAGTAGTATCAAATAAAACTGCTCTATTGAATTTTATGTCTATTTCTTTAACTAAATTATTTGCTCTTAATTCTGTAGGGTGTTGGTCCCATAAGCCAAAATGCCCACCATAATTTTCTTCCCAATTTTCGCTTAAATATACTATTAGATTAAGTTTTCTTTGTAATCCTAGCATAGGATGGATTGAATAATCTAAATGAGGATTTAATTTTCCCCCATTAGAGTGAATATGCCATCCACCCCCATGAAGTCCTTGATCTTCAATTAAAGGAGAATCAACTAAATTAGATAAAGTATTTAACATCCATTGTGAATTAAAAAATGAAAATACTTGATATGTGGGTAGAGGAAATTTTCTCCAATCACTTAATAATTTTTTATGTTCAATTCTATTATTATAGTTAAACCAAATATCATCATCATAATCAGGAAATTCATTAGATAAAGATTTAGCTAAATTATCAGGTAAAAAATTATCAATAACCATATAGGGAAAAGGGTTTGAATTTAAACTATTTGATGTTAAATTATTTATTATGTATTGTTTATCCTTATTATTCATTAGTATAGTATTGTATTAATTTATCTACTACTGTATCTATATCAAATTTGCTTTTAAACCCTAATGATTTTAATTTATCAATATTTAAATAAGAATGTTCTACTTGAACTACTTTATGAAAATAGGGGGGCTTTACATTTACTATTTTAGATATTGAATTTGATTTCTTAAATGATAGGTCTATAATGTCTTTTAAAACGTAAGGTTTTCCATTACCAACATTAATTATTTCATTAGAGGGAGCGTTCTTTATACAATGGTTTATAGCTCGACATACATCATCCACATAAATGTAATCTCTAATAGCAGTACCCCCATTATATAGTAAAATATCTTCTCCTTTTGTTGATTGTTTAATTAAAAATTGTAAAGCATTTTTCTTTCTTGAAATTTTCTTATCCCCCTCTCCTAATACGTTAGCTAATCTAAATATTCTATATTTAATATTATATGTTTCACAAAAACTTATTAATAATTGTTCAGCACATCTTTTAGTAATAGAGTAAAATCCTGTAGGGTTACACACTGAATTGGTTTCATGGAAAGGCATAATAGTATTTTTACCATAAACAAACCACGAACTTACAAAATTAATTACTAGATCAGGATCATTTTTATCTATTTTTTCTAATAATGACATTAATATTGTAAGATTAGTATCAACATCCAAATGTAAATTTTTATGTATGTTATAATTATCTATTGTACTTATAAAATATAAAATTTCACTACTTTTAGGTTCTCTACTTTCTCTATTTATTTTAATAGTTTGGTCAGGATACATTTCACAAAACCTACCCCCAATGAATCCAGTACCACCAAATATCGATATTTTATTTGATATATTATTCATTATCTAATTGTATTTGTGAATATTTTGCTATATTATGTTTATTATTTAAAAAAAACATTTCATATGGGTATTGTTGGTAATCATCTAATAACCCTGTAGGGGATAATGGGGTAGGATTCATACCACATATACCATTATGATCATCTTTATATTTTAATTCTGCTATTTTTCTATTTACTATTGGTTTATTATGAATATGGCATTCCATTTTTTGATTTTTAAGATCATAAGAAGCTAAATTACTAAAATTTGGAATAAATAAATTAGGAATATTTTTACTAAAATTTCTTATATATCTTTGAACCATATCCCCATCTTCTTCTCCATGACCTATAAGTCTTTCATCAAAATATCCTAAATTATGTAATATTTGTTTTGTTATTACAAAATGAGAAAATTGTTGGTTAATTAGAAAAAATTCATCTTTAGTTGTATTTATATGGTGTTTTATTATAGATAATGTGTTTGGGTTATCAAAAGTTGTATCATCACATATAATAAAATTATATTTAGTTTTACTAAATATTACTAAAGTATTCCATAATTTGCTTAAACTTTTAAATTCAGGACAAAATATAGGATAAATATTTTTATATTTTTTACTTAAATCTAACATTTCTTGTCTGTAAGATTCAGGCATTAATTCATCATTATTACCATTAATAGCTAAAAGAACATCAATTGTATCAGGGATATATTGTTTTATTTGTTGGATTAATTCTTCAACTAAATGTTTTCTTTCACGAAATGTAACTATTCCTATTGATATGTTATCCATAATATTTTTTACTTAATCTTTGTTTTTCTTCATTTAATTTACTGTGTTGTCTTTGACTTACTGTTTGATTATGATCTAAATATATACATAAAACTTCAGGGATTAATTTAAATTTAAACCCAGCCTTAGCAAAACGTATCCACATCTCCCAATCGCCAATAGTATTAAAATTTTCATAATCAAAATATCCTACTGTATCGTGTAATGATTTTTTCCAGACGGGGTCAGGTCCTGCGTAGCAATTTTCTAATACTACAGAATGGAAATTATCAGGATACTTTAAATACGATTTATTATCCATATTTATATTATAAAAATCTTCATTTATATCTTGTGTAGCAACATACCAGTTATAAGCCAAACTATATTCAGGATTTCTTTCTAAAAAATCATATTTAAGTTTAGTGTTAAGTGGATGCCTTAAATCATCTATATTCCAATTAGTAATATATTCCGTAGTAGAATTTTTTATTCCTATATTCCAAGCATTATAAACCCCTAAACGTTTATCCTCTTTTATAAATTTAAAATTCTGAAGATTTTTTAACTCATTAAAATATTCAGACCATTCAGAATATACTATAATATGTTCGGTTTGGGTGAAAAAATGTTGGTCTTTTACATTTTTAATATATCGTGGTATAAAATGTTCATATATATCTAAAGGACCTACAGCAGTAATTACAGATATTTTATACGGATTATAATTAATAAAGTTTGTTTCGTCTAATGAAATTATATCATACCCCCAATCCCCTAAATTAGGTATATTGTATTGGCTTGTTCTATTTTTTATTACAGGAATACGGTAATTGTTATATATAGCTATATCACGTATTAGGTTTGGATTTATTTTTAATAAATCATAAGTATATTCTTCTTCCCAGTTAAAATCATTTACAGAACTATCATAAGCAGTATTACCCGCGACTTCTACATCATAAAGTTTATTATTAACATAATCTTCAACTTTCCAATAATATTGTTTTACAGCTACATAAGTTTTATCTAACCATTGAAGATGAGCTATAAATAATTTTTCAGGTGGGATTACTTGTTGATTAGGGGGGACGGGTAAATGGGTAGAATGCATTTGGGTGAAATTAAATTTATGTTCCCCTATGTAATTTCCTATTCTATCTTTAAGATTATTACCCCATGGACCATCTACTCTAACTGTGTTACATGATGTATATTGAACCCATTTTAAATGATATAATGTATTAGGGGAATTATCTAATAAGCTTTCTAATTCAGCTTTAGTTAAACTACCATCTAAATATTCATCAGCATCTAAACAAATAATTTTATTACTATATTTTTTAGCTGTATCAAATAATAATTGTCTATAATTGGTTTCTATAGGACATTTTGTATTATTATCTGTTAAATTTAAGTGGAGTATTTCTAATATATTATATTGGGCTTTAACTTGTTCTAAATACTTAATAGTATCATCTGTAGTTCTATCATCTATAAGAAATACAAACCCATCTACATATTTTTTCCATAAAGGGAGTAATTCCTTAATTAAAGGTTTTTCATTTCTTGCTAATGTTATTTGTACAATCATTATTTATAATTTTTGGATCCAATATTCTATCATTTCATCAAGCATTGTTTCAAAAGTGTATTTATGCCGCCAACCCAATACTTTTTTGGCTTTGCTACAATCACCTTTAAGAAATTCAAGTTCTTCAGGTCTTAAATATCTTTGGTCTGTTTTTACATATTTTTTCCAATCAAGATCTAATTTATCAAAAACATATTCTACTAGATCTTTAACTGTATGGGAAATACCAGTTGAGCAAACAAAATCGTCAGGTTGATCTTGTTGTAGCATTAACCACATTGCATAAACATAATCTTTAGCATGACCCCAATCTCTACTAGCATCAAGGTTACCTAGTCTTAATTGTTTGGATAAGCCTAGTTTTATTTTAACTGCTTCTTTAACTACTTTATTTGTTACAAAATTACTTCCTCTTCTAGGAGATTCATGATTGAATAGTATACCATTTGATATAAACATTCCATATGCATTTCTATAGTTTTTACATATATTATGACCAAAAACTTTAGCACACCCATAAGGGGATACAGGGTCTAAAGGAGTGGTTTCCCTTTGATAACCATCAGAATCTATATTATTACCAAACATTTCAGAACTACCTGCTTGATATATTTTTACTTTGGGACATATTGATTTTGCTGCTTCTAATAAATTTAATACTCCTAACCCAGTACATTGGGCTGTATATAATGGTTGGTCAAATGATATTCTTACATGGGATTGGGCTGCAAGATTGTAGATTTCATCAGGTTGACATTTTTGTAATACTTTCATAATAGATGATAGGTCAGTCATATCGACATATTCTAGGTGAATATTTGCATAAACTCTATCATGTATTCTAGATGTTTGGTTTTCAGCTACAGAATTTCTTTTTATAGTTCCCCAAACTTCATAACCTTTATCTAATAACAATTCTGCTAAATAAGAACCATCTTGTCCACTAATCCCAGTTATAAGTGCTTTTTTCATTTTCTAGCCTTTTCATAATTTTCAATAAACCAACTAACAGTTTCTTTTATACCTTGTTCAAAAGAAGTATATTTAAATTCTGGTAGTAATTCTTTTATTTTAGAATTATCAGATGGTTTCCTATATTGACCATCAGGTTTATTACTGTCAAATATTACTTTACCTTTAAAATTAAATTCATCAACTAAAAGTCCTACTAAATCTTTAATTGAAACTTCTTCATCACCACTTATAATTAAGGGTTCTTCCCCCTCATAATTTTCTAAAACCCATTCTGATATTTTAGCTATATCTTTTGAGAATATAAATTCTCTTAGGGGTTTACCACTACCCCACACAATAAAATCTGTATTATTTTGTTTAGCTAAATATAATTTATGGATTAACATGGGCATTACATGACCCTGTTTTAAGGAAAAATTATCATTAGGGCCATAGATGTTGGAGGGTATAATTGTAGTATAATTTAAACCATATTGTTCACGATAAGCCCTGATTTGAACATCCGCCATTCGTTTAGCATATGCATAGGGGTAATTTGATGAATGGGGTTCACCTAAGTGGATTTGATTAGGAGTTAAAGGATATTTCACATTATCAGGAAAAACACATGTAGATAAAAATGCAACTAGACGTTTTACCCCTGCTTGTCTAGCAGATTCTATAACATTAGTATTAATCATTAAATTATCATAAAAATATTGACCTTTATAATTCATATTACCCCCTAAACCACCTACTTTAGCGGCACAATGAATAATTTTTTCAGGTCTAATTTTTTTAAATAAATCTAATGTAGATTTAAAGTTTTTTAAATCTATATCTTTTGAACCTATTTTAATACCTGATTTTATAGATGAACCTACTAATCCTGTACCTCCTGTTATTAATGTTTTATTATGCATAGAGTTTTTTTAAATTGTTATAAGACATAGGAGTAGCATTTTTGGAAGAAAATGATTCTTTTAAATTTAATTTTTCTGGTTGTTTATCTTTAAATAAAAAAATTAAATCATCAACTAATTTAGTAAAAGGTAATTCCTTATTACTTATTAAATTTTCATTAAGTTTCTCTCCAGGTCTAAGACCCACTATTTCAATTCCGGGGTGGAGTTTATCAGGTGGGGTGCCATATGCTGGGTAATGGTTTTCAGACATATGTTTTGCTAACCTTAACATATTAACAGATTCCATCTTTTTAGATAATACAAAGCTTTCTTTAACTTTATTTGAATGATCAATAGCATCATGTATTAAACAAGCTGCATCTTCACTAGAAAACATTAACCTATTCATATCTACACTTGTTAATTTTAAAGGAAGATTATTTTTTAATAAATTTTTAAAGAAAGGAATTACAGAACCTCTACTTCCTGCTACATTAGCAAAACGTGTACATACAAATTTAGTTTCTGAATTATTATATTCAGTAAAAATTTGTTCCATCATTTTTTTAGTATAACCATATACATTTTCGGGGGAACATGCTTTATCAGTACTAATACCTACAGTAAGAGGAACTTTTGCTCTTACACTAGCTTTAGCAACATTCAAACTACCATTTAAATTAATTTCTACTGCTTTACTAGGATTTATTTCTGCTAGATTAACATGTTTTAATGCAGCTGCATGTATTACTATATCGGGTTTAATAGACTCAAAAGTATTTACTAATTGATCTAAATCACATATATCTCTTATAAGAGTTTTAACTTTAGGATATTTATGTTTTAATTCGGCTATTTGTTCTTCTCCTCTACTAAGACTATAAAATTGATAGTTATTGTAATATTTTTTTATAAATGCGGAACCTACTGTGCCCGATCCCCCTGTGATTAAAACTTTTTTCATTATATTAAATATTTAGTTATATCAGACTTCCATTTTTCTATATTATAATATTTTTGGTATTTTTGTTTAGAAGTATTACTACATTCAGTATAAAATTCTTCATCATTAACCAAACGTATAGCTAATTTTCTTGCTTTTTCAACATCATCTACATCTACTAATAAATTAGGATGACATATATTTTGTGTATCTACATTTTTATTACCTATGCAAGGTATACCAAAATAAGCACAATTAAGACTAAATGTCCCTGCTGCAGCTGTAGGCATTAAATGAACTGCATATTTAAAAGTAGATAGGGTTTTCATCCAATCTAACCATGTTAATCTAGGAAGATGGTTTAGGTCTTCAATTTGATCTTCGTTTTCTCTTTGAGCATGAGAATTAGGGATCCACTTTTCAGCATTAAATTCATCTGCTACTATATAACTTTGAAAACCCCCATACCACCTAGCAAAATTACCCCCAATCATAACTTTTTCAGTAGGGTTAGGAGTTATTTCAGATATATGATGATGTATCATAATGGGGGGAATAGTAGTAACTTGTTTAGAGGGAAATAATCCTTTATAAAATTTAATATCAAAATTATTATGGGCAAATATAGTATCCATATCTGATAATAAATTATAAAAATTAAATTGATCTATTATATTATAATCATTAAACAACCATGTGGGGCCTTCTTGTATATAATGGACTTTTTTATTTTGTTGTTTTAAAATTTTACCTATGTTTTGTGATAAAAGTGAAGATACTGGATTAATATTATTTGATATTTCTACACCTATCATATTTAAGTTTAAAGTTCCTTTAGGAAACATAATAAAAACATTATCATAATCTTTAACTTGATTATAATAAGCTAAGGGAATGTGTGGTGCATCTAAAAGATACATCCACGCACTATCATTCCTCATATCAGGATGATTTTGAGGAATTTTTCCTTGCCAACCCCCTTCAGTTAAAAATACGTTTTTCATGAAAAGAATTCTTTTATTTTACTACAAACATAATCTACATCTTCTAAAGTCATACCATGATGAGCTCCTAATAAAAACCCATTAGCCATTATAATGTCTGAATTTTTAAATTCTTGTAGATATTCTCTATAAATTGGGTGACGTGTAACATTACCTGCAAATGTAACTCGGGTTTGAATGTTTTGTTCTTCTAAGAATGTTAAGAGTTCTAGTCTTTTTTCTGTTTGAAGGGGTACTGCTAGCCAATTTGGTTTAATACTGTCATCAGGTAAGATTAAATCTCCTACCCCTTGGAGGTTTTCTAAATATCTTTCAAAATTGGCCCTTCTAATCTTTTCAAATTTATTGAATTTTTCTAATTGAACCAACCCAAATGCAGCATTCATTTCACTACATTTCATATTATAACCTAGTACACCATATAAAAACTTATGATCATAAGGAATACCATCTACTTCATGATTAAAACGATCACTCATAAGTTCTGAATTATCGCCCATACGGCCCCAATCTCTATATTGTAATGCTCGATTTTTGTGTTTTTCATCATTAAACATTACCATACCACCTTGACCACCTGCTGTAATAACATGACTTGCATAAAAACTTGTTGTTGCAACGTCTGTTTTTTCAGTGTATGTCATTGTGTCGGCTGAATCTTCTATTACAAATATATCTTCACGTCCCAACTTAGTTAGTTCTTCTTTTAGTAATTTCCAGTTTGGTTTGTTACCAATTAAATTAGGCACCATAATTGCTTTAACATCATTATCTATAAGTGATACAATGTCTTTAATATCTGGAACATATGAGGTTAAATTAACATCACAAAATATAGGTTTAAATCCTAATTGTATAATAGGAGCTAATGTAGTTGAAAATGTACATGCAGGTGTAATTACTTTACAACCTTTAGGTAAATCTAAACTAGCTAAAGCTAATAAACATGCTGATGATCCTGAATTTACAAATACACCATATTTTTTACCAAAATATTTAGCTACTTTTTCTTCAAATTTAATTGATCGAGGACCAAAACCTGCTAACCAACCATCACGAAGACATTCTTCTACTGCTTTGATTTCTTCTTCCCCATAAGATTCAAATCTATTAGGAGCGTACCATACTTTTTTAGAGTGTTTCATAATATTTATTTTGTATTTCTTGTCTTTTTATATGTTTTGGGTGATATAAACACCATTCTTCCTCTTGGGGTAATAAAGTGTAACTTTTATGACCTACTAACATTTCATGGACTCTATTTTGCCATTTGATTTTAGGATTATTCTGTACAATTCGTGTTTGATAATCTGGCCAATTAACCCATCCTTTTTCATTTACATCCCATCGCCATTGGTTTATATGATCTTGAGTTAAACCATCCACAGTGTTTACACGAGGGATTAAAAATAAATCGGTTGTTGGGTTGATTTTTAAAAGTTCTCTTAAATTTGCAATTAAAGATTCGTGTGGTAATTCATCTGCATCTATTTGGAATATCCATTCACCTGAACAATTTTCTTTTAAATTATTCTTAAAAGATGCAAAGTCCCCCTTTAAGGGGAACTCTATAACTTTTACTTTATTAAAATCTCCTAATACTTTATATACTTCGGGTGTGGTGTTTCCTTGATCACATTGAACAACTATTTCGTCGTTTTCTTCAATGTTTTGAACTAAAAATTCTAATAACCTTTTTAATTCTTCATGTTCATTACAAACAGGAATAGCATAACTAATTCTCATTAACTTTTACCTTTTAAACATTCCCATTTCTTCAGCTGCATCCATAAAACAAAGTTTGTCAAAACGTAGTGGATTTTTCATGTCCATTTTATTTTTATAGAATGTACCTGGAT
>Ga0181394_1000577_pt1 | contig 16136 bp, 13 predicted proteins | sample 17SPOviralmetaG_FD_130123 | JGI IMG/M metagenome (GOLD analysis project Ga0181394, IMG submission 130123) | Marine viral communities from the oligotrophic San Pedro Time Series (SPOT) site, San Pedro Channel, CA, USA - 17 SPOT_SRF_2010-11-23 | ecosystem: Environmental > Aquatic > Marine > Strait...
GATTTATGAAGAAATGAAATCATTCCTAAACTAAGTATGAGATAAGAAAGGTATAGCCAATAGGTATTAGGTTGACCTAAATCATACCAAAAATAGTAAGAAGTCCATAAAACTTGATTATTTAAAATGTCGCTTGAAATCCAAAAAAAAAGTAATGGTTGAAAGTCATAATAAATTAAAGTTTGTTTTATTTTTTTAAAAAATTGCTTCAAAATACTATTGTTTACTTATTAACAGTTAAATGTTAAAAAACTCCCTTTTCTTTTTCAGAGCGTAATTTTTCTAATTCAAGTTTTTTTATTTCAAGATTCATAGAAGCCAAATGTTCTTTAGCTTTGTTGTACTTTCTGTTTTCAAAAAATACAAATAATGAAGTAGCAGCACCTAATGTTGCGACTAAGTAGAATAAACTTCTTATTTTTTTATTTTGTAATATATCTATTTTATTAGCCATCTTTTTCATTTTTCTTATCCAAATAAGGCTTCAATACGAATTTATAACCCGCAAATAATGCAGCAGCTATAACTACGAATGTTATTATGCTCTTACCTCCTCCTTTGGAAGCAGTTGGTGCGGCAGATGCCGAAGTATCAAATTTTGTAATCATTACTTATATTTTTTTTATGTGAAACATATCATCTTCTTTGCCTTCAATTATAGAGTATTTAGAAGTCATAATACCATTTTCTTCATCGGGGTCATAAGTATCAAATAAAATATCATAGCACGTAGGTGCTTTACTTTTTAAATTTTCAATTTCAACGGTTTTGATACCATTGTCAAATAAAGATTTAATTTCATTTTCCACTATGATTCCTTTATCATCTACTTTCTTTGCCTCCTTATGTTCTTCCATTTCTTCTTTAACTTGGTCTTGAATCTCTTCTAACACCTCTTCTTCTTCAAAAGGTATTTCGTCTTCGTTTTTGTCTGTATCATTTACTTGGTCGTAAATTTCATAACAAACCCACTTGTCCATTGCTTTTACCTTACGGATAGTTTTAGCGGTCGGTTTTTTCCCGCTTTTTTCAAGCATATTTAATGCTTTTTTAATATCCTTAATCCCATCTATTCCTACTTGAGCATCCTCGCTTAAATCTGAATAAGTTAGATTGTTTTTTTCTAATTCTTTTTCGTATTGAAATTCCATTCTATATATATTTAGTTACAAATTCAAAGATACAAATTATTTAATCAATCCTCTTTTTCTTGCTGATTCTAATAGTTTTTTAGTCTTTTCTTTATTCATTTCTTCTTTATTCATTTCGTCTACTTCATTCATTATCTCTCTTGCCTCCTGTCTGCTCATATTATCTTTGTTTATGTCAGACTTTGAATCATAACCTCTCTTTTCAATAACTTTTTGTAGATTCCCGCCTATTTCAAAAGAATGACTAAAATCATAGTCCATTTGAAGTTCAGAAATAATTGAATCTTTTTCTACTTCCGTTAAGCTATCATAATGTTCTCCCGCATAGTTTTTTAATTCTTGCATCCAATCAATAGCATCTTTACCCGCATTTTTTGCATAAGAAATAGGGTCAAAATCTACACCTCCACCCTCTGCGTAAGGTGTTACCATTATGGGTTCATCATCACTTATTTCATAAAGATATTTTCCGTTTTTGTCTGAAACTTCAACAAACCAAACCCCTTTAAATTTACTTTTTGCTAAGTTGATAATAGATTGAGGTGTACTATTTTTAGGTATTTCTATGTTCCCCAAATAAACTGCTCTACCCGTTCCATTTTCTTTAAATCCAATAACCCCACCTTTGTATTCTTGGTTTTTATCTATCTCCCCACCTTTAGCGTATGTAGAACCGCCTTTTGCAAAATTAAAATCGTAATGATACTCTTCTGCGGGTTTGTTAGCGTTTGGAATTTCAAATTGTCCTGTAGTTTTAACTACGTATTGTTTCCCTTTGTATTCATACCTGTTATATGTTATTGCGTTAGGAGTATCTATTTCTTTCGTTTCATAATGAAGCAATTTCCCACCATCAACAACTTCTTGGTTTGTCGGTATCTCTCCACCCTCTGCGTATGTAGAACCGCCTTTCTCAAAATATGCTTTTAAATATAATCCGTGATTACCACCCTTATGAATTACTGCGGCTCTTCTTCCTTTCCTCTTTTCATTGTCTATCATTTTCTGAGCCTCACTACTCCAATTTTTATCTTCATCTTTAAAAACTGTAAATAATGACAATGTATCTCCCGCATATTGTATTGTAGGTTTAAATTCGGGATAATTTTTATTGAGTTTATTACCTAACATAACCTGTGTGCTACCGCCTTTAGCCATTTTACGATTTAGTTTTTTACTGTAACTTTCGTATTGTTTTAAGGCGTTATCTAATGATAAATACAACACATCTGCACTTGCCTTATTAAATTTTGGATTTTTATCATCATAATCGCTATTCAAGTCATTATCTTCTGACATAAAATAAACCCTACCATTAAATATGTTTAATTTAACAAGTGGCATTTCTCCTCCCACCATATTATCCGTTTCAACTCGTACTAAAATTTCTCCATCTTTTAGTGGTATATGTGCATAATATTGTTCATCAAAATCATCTAATCTGTATATGTAATAAGACCCAACCATTCTGTTATTTACTTTATGAGAAAAAGAACCAACAGAGTTTTGATTTGTGTTTTTGGATTTTCTACCTTCCCATTCTTTCCTTGATTGAGTATTATCACTTAAATCAGTAAAAATGACTTCCCCGCCTTTAGCAAACTTGTATTTGCTTTCAGTAAGCATTTCTGCTCCAAAGGTCTTGGATTGCACCAACCAATCAAAATCTTTTACATAGCCCTCTGTTTGAGATAGCAACTTCTTTGCAAGAGCGAAAAGTTCCTTACCGTTTCTTGATACTAACGCAAGATAATCATTGTTTAAATCAAGAGGCTTTTTAGGGTCAAGTAATTCATTCTGTCCATATCTTGCTTCTGTCTTACCATCTACTACTTCTCCAATATCTTTAACTGCTAAAACAGTAAAATTAGTTTTAACTTTAAAAGTTTCTATTTTAAGAATTGCTTGTTTTTTAGTATTTTTCCATCCCGTATATTCAGCACTTGTTATTACCTCTGTTTTTGACATTTTCATACCCGCACTTTTCCAATTGAAAGTTGGGTACTTAAATCCTAATTCATAAACATCGTTCTCACAGTTAAATATTGCTCTTTTAATATGTCTTTCAATATATCCACCCTCTGTTTGGAAAACAAAAATTCCTCCCGAAAATCCGTAATTAAATTCTCCATCGGATTTTATATCCATAATAGATTTAAAACCACAATAAAAAGCCATTATCATCTCCTCTGTCAATCCACAGGCAATAAACTTGTCCAAGTCATCAGTTGTAACTTTTGAGTCGTATACAGGGTCTAATTTCTCTTCATATTCTTTTTTATAAAATTTCTTAGCGTAATTAAGAATTTTATCTCTGAGTTTTGAAGAATCAATTTTTGCAACTCTTATTTTTTTAGCGGTTGATTTAACTTTCTTTGCTACATAGCTTCCGCTTAAAATGTCTTTTGGGTCAACATTTAATACTTTTCCATCAATTGTAGCTTTTAATACAGAAATATCCGAACGCTTTATATAAGTATAATTGTTTTTCATTTTAATTCATTTTAGTATAAACCAACATATAGTATTCTCCTTTTGGATTATTTTCTATATCCTCTTGAACCATCTCTTGAGCCTCTTTCTCAGATAAATTTTCATCTACAACTCTTGACTTACTTCCATTTTTAAATACTCTTTTTACAAGATATTTTTGTTCTGTGTTTCCGCCTTTACCATATTCGTACATTTCTTCTTCAAACATTGTGTAGTGAACAGGTATTTCAATGTCGTTAATGTCTACTTCTCCACCTTTTTCAAAAGCACCATATAAATCATTTGGGTCATCATTGTAGGTAGAGCCACCTTTTTCATATTCATATCCATCATCTTCAAAATAGTATCTTATAACTTGTGGGTCTTCTTTAACTTCCCCACCATCTTTAAATGTAGATATTGCATCATCTTTGCTCATTTTAGTCATTGTTCTTTTTCCGCTTGATAAATCAACCATATAAACAACACCTCTATTAAGAACATAAATATCATCTCTGTAAACATTTACTATTTCATCTCCAATAGCCAAACCGTGCCCTTTTAAAGAACCACCTTTAGCGAAACCCTCTGCGTTTCTTTGTGCATCTACCCAAGCGTCTGAATTATAAAGCCTTTCGGATTTTTCAGTTTCATAATCTATATGTGCTTGTCTAATAGGGTCAATATACTCTTCTTCCTCTCCACCTTTTGCGTATGTAGAAACTACTTCAAAAGAACTCAATAAATCTGTTACTTCCTTTCCGTCTTTGTATCTTACTTTAACGGATTTTTCGTTTGGAATTGCCGAATCATTCTCAATAGAAACTATCTCTCCAATCATTTTAGCTTTTGGATATTTCACTTTCGTTCCTACTTTTATCTCCCCACCTTTAGCCATATATCCCATTCGGTTACGAACTTCTTTTGGTAATTTAGGTAAACCTTTATTATCATTTGGTAAAGGCTTTAATGCTCCACCCTCTGCGTATGTAGGTGCAATCGGTTTAATCTCCCAATGTGGCACTTCTGCGGTTGACATTCTATCTTCCGATTCAATGTTAATAATTAAATCATCAAGAAAATCTTCAAAATCATCTTCTCCAAGAATTTCAGATAATTGACCATTATAGTCTTTTATTACCCAAGTACGTTCTAAGTCTCTTGCCGATTCTTCGGGGTCGTGCCATTTAACTTTTGTTCCGTCTTTCAGCCAAGATTTTATCTCTCCACCATCATTGTAGGTAGAACCGCCTTTTGCCATTGAACTCGAAGTATAGTTAGTAAATTTCGCCCACAAATCTTGTCCGCTTAAATTTTTATCGTATTCTTTTGAAGTTTTAAATTTTTCAAAATTAGCTGCTCGATTATAATTTGTTTCTAAATCGGTATCTGATAATTTCATAATACCTTTAGGGTATAATTTATACAATGTTTCTTTCTCTTTACGAAATTGCTTTTCGGGAAATACAAATCTTTCTCCGTCTGCATAAAATAAAACTAACCTTTCATTTTGTAGGTTTCCACCTTTTGCGTAGGTAGAACCACCTTTGGACTGCCAATCAGCTTTTGCTTTATTATATCCTTTTGGTTTTATTCCTGTTTCGTTCCATTCTCTCTCTAATTTTCCGAACTCTGAATCTGCGTAGGTAGAGCCACCTTTTTCAAGTTGTCTTGCCTGTGAAACATCTGAACGATTTGGTCTATTCTCATAATATACAGTACCATTCGCACGACCTTTTCTTACTTGTTCTTTAGTAGGGGTTTTATAATTATTACGACCTTTAAATCTCCATCCAACAGGTTTTGCTTTACGGTTAATATCGTTAATAACTTCCGTTCTTGACATACCTTTTAGAAAGCTATATTCGGGCTTTTTAGAAAGTTGGCGTATTACTCCATTAAAATCTTTCTTACTCATTTCAAGAAACTTTTTTCTGCTTCTTAAAAGTGAATTTGCAAGTTGTTTTGCTGAAACATCTTTTTCTTTTGTTTTACCCGCTTTTATTTGTTCTTTAATACCTTTTATTTTGGCAGCTATTTTTACTTTTACGTCTGCTTTTGTTGCTTTAGCTTGTTTCATTTCGAACTTTGCTAAATCTTTTTTTAGACTTTCAAGTGCTGCTATTTCGTCTGTTTTTTGTGATAATGTTGCCATTTTTTTAAAATATTTTATTTTCTATTTTCTAATTCTAATTCTAATTCTAATAATTCAGCCTCTGCTTCTATTTGGTCAGAATCTTCGGGGTCATCGTATAATTCAATAAGTTCTTTTGCTGATTCAATTTTATCATTTATTTCTTCTAAAGATAATTTAGAATAATTAGTTTCAATTGTTTCGGTTTCTTCAACTGTTTCGGTTTCTTCAACTGTTTCGGTTTCTTCTTTAATTGGAACGCCTATATACTTTGCAAATAATTCTGTTACTACAGTTCGTACCGCATTACCCAACTGTGGGTTAGTATCTTTTATATCATCCAATATAGGTTGATTATAGTCAATAAATTTTTGAATTGTTTCTACATCGCTCATATTTCAATGATTTTCATTGTTTCTAAACCTTTTTGAATAGCTTCTTTTGAACTGTAAACATCCAAAAGATTTACTTTTTCGCCACTTGGAGTAATCATAACATATTTTATCTCATTTACAATACCATCCCCGCTACCTAACGATTGATATAAATAAGTACATACAAAATTGTTTTCATTATCAACATACATTTGAATAGCCTTAACTTTACAATTACTGTTAAACTTAGTATTGCATTCGTTTAAATTACTCAAAAGAGCATAAATACGTTCAATTTGTTCTTTTTTAAATCCAAATTCTTTCATTTCGCAATTCTTTTAATTTCAGATAAAAATGTTGACACTTTTTCTACTTTTTCTTCAAATTCTCTCATCAGTTTGTCTTTGTCTTCTTTAGGGTCAGCATAAGGCTCTCCATCGGCAACACTATAAGCATTTTCTAAAACGCTCTGTACATAATCTTTGTACTCAGTCACATCTTTTTCTCCTGTCTCCACATATCTTTCATATATCCTCTCTGATGCTTTCTGTCCATCATTGTAGTAAAAATCAACGGTATCTAAAATTCTATAAAATTCTTTAACTATTTTTTTATAACCTCCTTCATTTTTATTACCATTATAGTTCCAACTATCATCGGGATTAGGTACACCACCAAATAACATTAAAGGTTTAGGTATTTCTACCCATTCTTTATTATTGTTTTCTATTTCATCATAGTACCAATTCTTATATCTCCTTGCAGTATTTTTAAAATTTATACCTCCATATAATGTTGAACCATAACCATATTGAGCCGCACCCGTTAATTTACCTGTAATTGCGGGAGATAATTTCCACAAATTGTATCTAAACGTTCTAACATCTGCAACGGCAACCGCTAATTTCGTAAAATCAAGGTCTTCGCCAAAATCTTTAATTGTAGAAGTTATACAAGTAAGCCCACCTTCATATATTCCATCTGATAAATTTCTTCCATCACTCTTATATAATCTTGTTGCATTTAATCTTGTCCTAATTCCTACACTTTCAAAAAATTTAGCTGCCATAAATAATGGTAGAGCACGTTGCAACATTCCCGAAGAGTTCATTCCTCCTAAACCACCAACAGGAACATATAGGTCTACCTTTTTTGCCGAACCGCCTTCTTTCTTAAACAAGAGATAAGATTTTTTTTGGTTTGTTTTAAAAGATTTAAACCTGTTTGGAATCTCATTTTTAGCATACCCCTCTAACATTGCTTTCTGAGTACCTTTATCTTGCTGAGTCATTTTATATTTATTCCCCGAAAAATTACTTACATACCAAAAATCTCCAAGTTGGTTTTGATTTACAAAAATATTTGGAACAATTCCTTTTGGTTCTTTTGGAAACTCTAAAGGACTTTCTTCTGCAAGTTTTTCTGAATAAAACTCCTGTTCAGTAAATAAACCCAAACTTGCAAGACCAAAATCAAAAATACCTTGTGGTCTATCTGTTATTATAAGTTTTGACTTTTTAAAAGAACCTCCCATATCTATATCAGCAAGTATTTCATCAAATGCAAGAGTTACATTGTCAAGCAAATCTTGTTCAATGAAACGAGTATAAAAGCCTTTATTTAATTCTTCTAAAGTAGGAGTCTCTTCTGTAATCCATTCAGATGACATACTTTTGAAATTGCTATCATTGTAGAACTTTTTAAAGTTTGGATTGGATTTCAATTCTTCATTCCATTCCTTACCCTTAGACATCAATTCTTGCCAAGAGTCAAAACGAGCGAAAAAATAATTTTCGTCAAAACTTGTATTTTTTTTTATTTTCCAATTAAGATTATTCATTCACTACATTCAATTTAGCTTCGTTATCTCTTATTAAAACATTTACTTTATCCAATTCCTCATCTGTATTAAGTTTACTCAATGGCATCTTATCTTTTGTTGGAATAACATTATTTACAAAATTATTGTAATCTGAAATATCTTTTAAATATTCTCTTTGAGTCACACTAAATAAATTTAGGAAACTATCTAAGCCTTCTTTTAATGTTTTTGGTTTTACAATTGCACTATTTGCTACTTTCTGCATTTCAACATCTCTTGAAACTATGTAAGTATCTCTAAGTGATATTAAAATACGGTAAGAAACAAATGCTCTACCCGCCCAACCTTCTTCAATAATAGCTTCTCGAATAGAAGTCATATATAAAAACAAGAAAGCAAAGTCTTGCAACGCATTGTTAAACTCACTTCTATAATCTGCAAGAACCTCGTATGTGCTACCTACAAATCTATCTTGCAAAGATAAATCTTGTTTAAAGTTAGCCTCATAGTCTGTTGAAGTCTCGTTTAATTGAGTATTTCCTGTTGCTACAACAAAAAGGTTTTTCTTATATATTTTTTCTCCTTTACCATTATATATAAACACAGGGTCTTCGGGAGTTCCAAGTTTTACTTTAGCAAGTGCGGCATTCAATACACCCGCAGTATTTGGGTCAAGTTTTGGCAACTCATCCAAACATAAAATTGCACCTTTCATTTGCTCTCCGTTCTTCGCAACATTTGTCCAAGCCATTTCAAGTTACCTTTTTGATAACCTTCAATAGTTTGACCACCTACTAAATCTAATGGAGAAGTAAATTGGTTACAGTTAACTTCCACATAGTCATACCCCAAATATGATGCAAGTTGTTCAACAATGTATGTTTTACCTGTACCCGCACCTCCGTATAAATAAGCATTATTTTTTGCTACAAAATCAGAAAGTAATTTTTGAAATAAAGGTCGAATTACTTGACTTTCTGCAAGTGACTTACCAACTCCTTTAGAATAAGGTGTAGTTAAAGTTAGTGTTGTTTTAACTTGTCCACTTAATTTACTTTGTAATTCTGTATCAAGGTCTGAATATGCAACTTTTCCTTTAGAAGTTGACTTCATTGATTTAACCAATTTTTTAACCTCTTCAGCATTTACAGTTCCTGTACCTGTATTTGACTGCTTAAATGTATCAATTGTTTCTTTCAAAGCTAAAAGAGAACGACTTAAACCATCTCCTTCAGCAGCTTTTTCTTCCAATTCAATTTTTTGCAAGTCTGCTTTTGCTAAATTTCTTACTTCTTCTGTTTTTGAGTTCGCAGCAAGTTCTTCTAATTCTTGTTTATTCATTTTCTTTAAATTTTATTCTTGATTCCTCCATAGATTTTATAAATTGTCCTTTTGAATCAATATTTGTATTAAACTTATTTTGTAATTCTTCCTTAGAAAAGGAAAGTAAATAGTTTTTAAATAAAGATTTACTATTTAAGTATTGTGATGGTATTTCTGATTTAAGAACTCGCTCATATTCTCTTTCTTGGTATTCTCCACCTTCCGTGTTAGGCATTTCTCCGCCTTCTCCGCCTTCTCCACCTTCTCCACCTTCTCCACCTTCTCCTTGTTGTAACTCTTGATTAGCTTCATTTTTAAACTCTTCTTTTCCTTCTCCACCTTCTCCGCCTTCTTGACCTTCTCCACCTTCTTGACCTTCTCCGCCTTCTCCACCTTCTCCACCTTCTTGACCTTCTCCGCCTTCTTGACCTTCTCCGCCTTCTTTACCTTCTCCACCTTCTTGACCTTCTCCTGTCATATTTTCGGGTTCTTCTCCCTCAATATCATCTAAACTTAATGAGTCTTCGTTTACACCTTCGGGTGCACTACTTTGTTCTCCACCTTCAGAAGTTTCGTAAGGAGTCATTTTATAAACAAATATCTCTTCTTTTGAAGTTCGACCCATCTTTTCTCCTATTGCATCAGTCAACTTATCATCAAAATCTAATGCAAATTTTCCTTTTATAACATCATATTTTGAGTCTTCAACTGCATACATATCTAATTTACCATATGGCTTTTTAACAGGAGGCGTAAATACTTTATCGAGGTCTTTATAGCTAATTACAACTTTGTTTCCAAATACCTCCGCAAAGCTATCGGGTTGCCCACTTCCACCTAAGTTTCTTAAATAAACAAAAACACCAACACTTGGGTCTTCTTGTTTTGGTTGAGGTTGTCTTTTTGATATTAGTTCTTCGAAATAATCTACTGCTTCAAAAAAACTTTTTTGGTTTTTCCCATCAAATGTTTTTTTATCTACTACTTCTCCTTTAGTGTTTAATTGAGCAATTTCAAAGTTTAAAAATTGTTTTTTATTGAGGCTATTAACATATACATAATATGCTACGGTTTTACCAATTGGACTACCTTCAAAATCTTTAACTGCAATAAATTGCCAACCCTCATCAGTAAGAGTATTTTCAATTTGTCCTAACTGTTCATTAGAATTATTGTTAGTCAATTTGTCTGTTACATACATAAAAGAGTATGTTTTCCCTTCGTAATTCAAAAAGTCATCGTAGTTATTCACTTTATAAACTCTTGACTCTGAAATCATTGTAAATTTATCACTTACTTTTTGATATTCTTCGGATTTATTTTCTCCATAAACCATTTTAAAATAAACACCTGTTGGCTTATGAAACCTAAATGTACTAAGTTCAGAGTCTTTAAATACCGCTATGTCGTTTTCGTTCAATATCATCTATTTACTTAAAATTTTACCACCTTCATTAAATCTAATGTCTTTTGATTCATACGAGAAAGTTAAATTGTTTATTGATTTTATTTGTTCGGGATAAAATACTGCCCAAGCGGGTGTAACATTTTCTTTACCATTTATTTTTTGGTCGGGATTATTTTCAAAAAACGTGAACCCATCAAAATATCCGCCATTTTTAATCTCTTTAAGCCATTCTACTCCACCACGAAGATATTGCCAAGCCCAAACACCATTTTGCTTGTCACTTGCAGCTTTAAGCATTTTATTTAAAGGTAATTTATATCCATACTTTAATTGTATATAGCCTACAAACTCATCGTATTTAATTTTTTCAACTCCAAATAGTCTTAAATCAATAGGATTCTGAATACGCAAATAACATCTAAATAAAGAACCCTTACCGCCTTTAATCTTTTTAAACCATTCAGAATAATTTAATTTTTCTGCAAAATAGGCAATGGGAAACCTATCAAAGTTAAATCTTGTAAACTCATCTCCCCCCGCACCGTGATAAACTTCTAAAGGCATTCCCTTTTTATCAACTACCTTAGAGTTTGAAAACCAAGAATTAAAGTTTATCGTCTTATTGCTAAACTGTTTTGGCATACCTTCAAAATACTCTTGACTTGAAGTATTGAGTGAAAAATAAATATCAAAAAAGGTTTTAGGGTCGTAAAGTTTTTCTGATTTTAATTCCTTATATTCTTTGGTTATATTATCATTTGCAATCTTAATTGATTCATATGATTTTTTAGGAAGTGCATCTATAAGTCTCTCATAATCAGATACAGTATTGTACATTTCCTCACTTGAATTTTCTGATAACAATTCTGTTAAATAATTATTATCATACATTTTAATGATGTTTAATAAACTACTGTTTACATCAAAATTTAAACTTTGCTTATAACTTGAGCCAAGTTTACTATTTAATGCAGCCTGTACATTTAATAAAAGTAAATATTTTTGTTTTTCTGTCATCATCTATATTTTGTTATTGTAGTCGATATGTTATTTAACTGCTCAACACTCAATAGCCTTTCTTTATCTGCAAGATTAAAAAATTCAGTCATTATATTTAAAAATGGAGTTATTGGTTCTTCTTCAAATAGCCCTTCAGCCATATCAGATTCCAACAAAATTTGATAATAATCTACTTCATTTGATTCTTCTTTGTAGCCGCTTTCTTCCCATTTTTCTATTTGCTCATTAGCTTTTTCAACGAACTCAGATTTTTCAGAAGATGGTGGTGCAAAAAATTCATCGGGAGTAAAAAGTCTTTCAAAGTTGTGCTTTTCGCTTCTTTTCTCTTTGCCACTTCCATCTTCAAAATAAACATTTTTCTCTGTTATTTTTGTTATTTCAATGCTTTTAGGTTTTTTACTCTCATATTGTCCTGTATCTCCTACTTTATAACTAATAGGTGATTTGCTTTCACTTTCCGTTACAGAACCACTTGAAGTATTTGAACTCATTGAAACATTAGAAATTGCCATATCTCCTTTAGCAAAAGATAATCCATTACCTCTATCATAGGCATACAAAAACTTTACACCCTTTGGATTTTTATTTTTAAATGTATATTTTACTACTCCACTTTTAAGTCTTCTTTTACTCACAAATTCAAGTTCGAAATTAGCACCTGTAGAAATAGAATTTATAGTAATTTCATCTCCTTTTTTTAATTCTAAAGCTATTTCTTCATTGGTTTTTTCAAGATTCATCGACTCTGATTCATTATTTACTTCTGAATAGGTTACAGAACCACTTGAAGTATTTGAACTCATTGAAACATTAGAAATTGCCATATCTCCTTTAGCAAAAGATAATCCATTACCTCTATCATAGCCATAAAACTTTACACCTTTTGGATAATTTTTATTTTTAAATGTATATTTTACTACTCCACTTTTAAGTCTTCTTTTACTTACAAATTCAAGTTCGACATTATTACCTGTGGAAAAAGAACTATCATAATTAAAACTAATTTCATCTCCTTTTTTAAATTCTAAAGCTATTTCTTCATTGGTTTTTTCAAGATTCATCGACTCTGATTCATTATTTACTTCTGAATTTCCATTTGTAATTTTAACGTCTCCTTGCAAGGGCAGATACTCAATAAAACTTAATGGTTCTGACCCCGACCCTCTGCACCAACGGTTGTCATCAATGTAATAAGTATCAGAAAGCATTTCTTTATTAGGGTCGCCATCCTCATACCATCTCAATAGTAAAATTGGAGATTTCCCTGTATTAAGTACGAACTTACTTTCTAATTCATCGAGGCTTTTTACATTATATTTTTTAAAAAGTTCTTTTTGACTATCAACAAGAAATTCAATTCTGTTTTCTAATGATTTTTCATTTAAAGACCTTTCTTCAGCTACTCCAAAGCCTTCTACACGGAAAAAATCAGTTCCTGTATTCACTTTATTGTAGTAAGCCAAGATATATTGACCTTTTTGTAAACCTATGGATTTTTTTGCCTTTGATTTTTCAAAAATTTGACCATCTGCATTTGTAATAAATTGTGGGAAATCTCTAAATTTCCAATTACCTTCATACCTTGCTCTTAGATTAACTTCACTTATATCCATTGGTTCTTGAACAGTACCACCCAACTCCATTCTATCGGCTTCAGATAATGCTATTGCAATTGCCTGTTTTTTGTCGGTAACTTTTTTACCATATGAAGTTTTAAGTTTTTCATCCTTAAACTCTTTCATAACCTTACCAACTTTCTGTTGCTTTTCTTGTTTTTTCAATGAGCCTCCATATTCAAGTTTCATTGTTTGAAAATTTGCAATGTCTATAATCTTACCATTTTCAATCCATTGATGTTGAAGTTCGGGTAATAAATAGTGTTTTTTCAAAGTAGCCGCACCGTGACCAACTTTTTCAGCAACAAGTTTAACAATATCGTTGAATTGTTTTTTTCTTTTTATATCAGTTTCTTCGGGATTTATTCTTTTTAGTTTAGATACAATCCACTTATTAGCTGAATAACCTCTAATATCTTTTGCAGTAATATCTAAAGAACTTAGTAATCTATTTACTTTATCATTTTTAATGGTAAAACCATCACTTGTTTCAAATATTTTATCTGACTTAGAATTATTTATTGCTTTAGATAAATAAGTAGTTAATTTTTTGTTGTTTATAGTTTTATCGTGGTCAACTCCCGACTTACCTGTATAATTAAATGTAATTGAATCTCCGTTAATAGAAATGTGCTTCTTTTTAAGTCCTGTTATTCCATAATGACCGTTTGATTCTGATTCTCCATTTCCTACTCTTTCGCTTGTCTCTAACATCGTATATACAACGAGTGCAGTTAAAAAAGTCTTTTCATCATCACTTTTCAAGTCATTATTAACTTTAGTTCGTAATGATGTTATTCTATTAGCAATATTTTTTAAAGATTCCTTTTTCTTGTTTGACCTTTGTTCTAATTCAGATTCAGAATATACTCTCACGGTTTGACCGCCCATTTCCATTTTTAGTTCTTGGTAATCGACTTGTGCTGCTTTACCCCCCATAACAGATGAATATACTCTTGCATAAGCCCATTGCTCCTTTGACTTGACATTTGGTCTTACACTTTGAGGATTTGTTTTATATGCACCTATTCCTTTATTATATATTTTTTGAATACCTTTTAAAGATACTCCCGAATCTTTTGCTATTTCTTTAAGGTCGTGTGAAGTACCTTTTTTATATCCGTATTTTCTATTGTATTTATCCTTATAGCTATCAACATTTCCGCCTTTTTTCAAAATATCGGGAATTAAAGTTGCTCCCGACTTATTATCAAAGTTAACTTGTTTTTTAGTTGCAGTTATATATTGTCTCCTAAAATCATCTAATGATATACCAAAAGTATATGATTCATCTTTGAAGCCTACTCGCAATGATTCTATATTCCCACTATTATTTTTCTTTATTGATAATACATAATAAACCATTGGAAAGGGTTCGTTTTCATCAGCTTTAGTAATAATAGCCATTCCGACTTTAGGGTCTGACAATGGATTTGAAGCAATACTTTCATCAATAACCACTTCTCCACCTTCTTCAAACTTTTGATTTATTCTACCCGTTGCTCCTTTAAGTTTTCGGGCAACCATATTTTTAAAAGTATCATATTGCGAGTCCGTATATTCTTTCACTCTCATACCTAATGATAAGTTGCCTTCGTCTTCTGCTTTGGGAGATGTTTGTAGTGTGTAACCACCGTAATGATTTTTTTTGACAGAACTATATTTATCTAATTGAATCGTTTGATTGCCGTTAGTTTCTATATATTGTAAAATATTTTCAATTTTCTCTTTAACTTCTCCGCCTTTAGACATTCGTTCTGCTTTTGAAACAGTCCAACCGCCCATTGACTTTTTTGATTCAATCTTTTTAATCTCGTCTTCAATAAGGTTTTTCATATATTGCCAACCCTTTTCAACTTTATCTACCCATTTTAGCATTGCCACAACTCCCGCAATTCTAAAGTCTTTTTTATGTCTTGCAACAAAAGACTGCCATTTTATGTAGAACCACTCTTCTGAATCTAACCAATAACCTCTTTCTGAAACACGCTCAAGATTTTTAAATGCTTGATTTCCGTAAATATTACCGCCTTTTTTCCAAATTTCGGGATGATTCTTTTTAATGTTTTGAGCATATTTAAGAATCCATTTGTTTGGTAGTTTGTTTGGATTAAACTGTATTTTACCACCTTTAGCAAACTCTTCGGGGTCTTCATCGTGTGGGTCAATAGGTTTATCAATAGCTACTCCATTACCCGCAGACTGATTTATTCTTGATAATTCTTTCCAATGTTTTTTGGATGCTTCTTTGTTAATTATAACTTCTCCACCTTCTAACTCTACAGGTCTACCACCCGCATCAGTTACAATGGCTTTAACACCCCCAACGCTTTTTCCCGATTTGTCTTTATGAGGTTTTCCAACCAAGTTTCCGCCTCGTTTACCGTTCGTTGTAATTTTACTATTTTTATTCATTGAAAAATATCTTGCAATAATCTACCAAATCTACAAAAAAATAATATTAAAAACTAAAAAACTTTGTATTTGTATATTTATACAATTATATTTGTCAGTTTAATTTCACATTAAACTTTATGAATAAGCCTACTATAAAAAACATTAAAATAGCAATAATAACATTTGTTGTTCTCGGATTTACAGGTATGGCTATACTTAAAGGAAAGTCAATGATTAAAAGGCGTAGAGCAAAAAAAGGACAAAAAAACAAGAAGCCTAAAAAGGTGGATTGGTATTCTAAGATGTTTGACCTACCCGAAGATTTAGATTTTTAATATTTTGACTTTTTAAGTTTTCTTTTTAGAAGTTGCAAAACTTTATTTTTTAACCAAACATCTATCTCATATACAAAAGGAATA
>Ga0181394_1000581_pt1 | contig 16050 bp, 15 predicted proteins | sample 17SPOviralmetaG_FD_130123 | JGI IMG/M metagenome (GOLD analysis project Ga0181394, IMG submission 130123) | Marine viral communities from the oligotrophic San Pedro Time Series (SPOT) site, San Pedro Channel, CA, USA - 17 SPOT_SRF_2010-11-23 | ecosystem: Environmental > Aquatic > Marine > Strait...
GTAGCTAAACACCGAGTGTCTTCCCATACATATTTTGAAGACACCCCTTTGTGTCGTACCTTTTTCATCTTTGGTACAAGCATTATATTTTCCTTATAAAGTAACCCACTATCATTTTCAGAATTAAACTCCTGATATAAATGTGGTGGAAATGGAAATTTTTCAATCTGCTTCCATTGTGGGGGTGGAGCTATACTTAATGGACTTAATGAAGATGCTACAGCATCTTTAGTCTCATCACAATTCTCTTGAGTTTTACTTATCTCCGTGTCTAATTGACCAATTAGATCGTTAGTTATTTTCTTAAAATCAACCAAATTTTCTTTTCCTGTTTTATTATTATAACTGGCTACACTTGAAAGTGAGTGGGCTTCGCGACCAATTCTTCTTTGTAGGGACGAAGATATATTATATTCCTGTTGTATTTTTTTTGTTTCTTCCACGGTTAACGGTTGTCCTTTCACTCTCTTTGCCTTTTCCAAAGATTCTTCTATTTTTTTATTAGCATCAGCGTATGCATCTTGTTGAGCTTTTATTGGTGCACTAGTTTCGCCCTTTGAAAATTTGTTAGGAAATAAGAATTTTTTTGTTTTTTTTAGATTTTCATCACCTCTATCATTATCTTCCATAAAATTGCGGATAATGTACTCAGCGTTTAAAGCATTATTATACGGTGGATGAATATGAGAATTCTGTTCATATGCATATTCATATCTATCTCTTAATTCCGACTCAGATATCATAAAATCTGTGTTAATACCGTTTACTTTTAGATTATATAAATCGGGTATTTTTCCTTTTATATTGAATTCCGGACTATTGGAGGCTATAATAGATACTAATTTTGGTTTGATATTAAACCTTTTTGTGTATGCATCCCTCTTGTGTTTTCCCAAACTTTTTAATATACTTTTCATTCCTGGCATAGTATCTTGTGTCTTAACAGCAATCTTGAGTTCTTGTAAGTTTACATCCCACCACCAATTTGTTGTCTTTGGTATCATTTCTTTTAACAAAATTATTGTTAGGCCTCCGCCTTGATAATCAATTCTCTGCATAGCCGCATTAAAAAAATTTAAGGCCGGTGCTGATGTGGCACCTAACCAATCTAGAGATTTTTCGGTATTTAGTTTTTTATAAAAGTTTATTTCATTTGGACTATTTAGATGTGTAATATAAGTTTCATTACCAAAGAAATTGCTGCTTTCAATCTTATGTACTTTTGTATTACCTTCAGTATTTTCTAAATTTTCTTCTAAGGGATTTTTATATTCCATTCCAAACCACTCTTTGCCGAGTCGTTCTTTATCGGTACCTTCTCGATCACTTTGGTCCCACGCACCTAATACATACTCTTTAGAATACGCTCCGTCTATTATATGAACCCATTCATCTAGTTCACTATCAAAAACCCCTGTATTTTTTTCTTTGAATTTATTTAATGCTACTTCTACATAATTGGGAACCAAAGTTTCATTTTTCACTACTTTTGCAGCAGTTACTGTTTTTGTCCAAGCTTTTTTGACGTTGGATGCTGATGCCGCAACCTTCACCGCTTCTGTATGATTTACTTCAATAGCTACTGTCACTATTTTATTATATAAACGATCAGCATAATCTTGAAGAGTTCCTAATTTATGACATGTCGGTTGATATGATTTGACATCACAATCGAGATAACTTATATAAAATGTTTTTGTTTGTCGATTGATTGGGGGCATATAAGAAATATCTTGTGAAAATATCTTCGAAATATTCGGGTTGAGCGGCGGCAGCAGTAATTCTGTCGCAGGTTCTTCTGTTGGGTTTTCTGAGGTTCTTCCGGCGGCGGTCTCATCATCCTGTATATCCTCTAATATTTTTGTATTTATCTGTAGGTCATCTGGTAACTTCCAATCATCGTCGGTAACAGTTTTATCTTTTTCGGACAATTCTGTTACATTTTCAAAAATATAGTTTAATGCTCCTTCTAGAGTACTAGTTCGTTTTACTGCTTCTTGGGCGATTTTTTGTCTATTTTGAGTGATACCCATACCATTTAGTGCACTAATAATTCTATCTTCCAGAGTTTTTATTTGTTTGGTGCCCGTGGTGTCTGTGGTGCTCTTAGGTTCGACCCAAGGACCTTTTGCTCCCTCAATTCCAATTGATGCTGAAGGAATAACACATTGAAAATGTCCTCCTCCAATATTCGCAAGAAGAATCGGCGGGGTATCAGCAGCGGTATCTTCTTTGATACCAATGGGATAACCCAGATAATCGTATTCATCTTGTATCGCCGGCATTGTAAAACATTCATTATCTATTTGAGCGAACCATTTACCCTTAATACTTTTAAATAAAGAACAACCTATCGTAAAGACTGGAATATACGTCATTCTGTATAATGTGATCATGATCTCCGTTGAGAACTGTCCCTTTCTATCTTCTACTGTAGCGTTTCTCGTATGTTGTGTATCAACACCACAAATAAGTTGGGAAAATGCAATGTAAATTGACATCGCATCGGTGGGTTTAAAACCTGATGCCCCTTCGCTAGCAAATGAGGATTTTTCTAGTGCATTATATGCCTCTTTAGAGGCAATATTTAATTTTTGAACTTCCTCTTTAGAAAACCCTGCTTCTGTTGCATCATCTTTAAATTTTATAGGATTACCAAAGCGGATGTTATCAGAATCATTTATATATATATTCATTTGTGGAATACCATCTCGAGGACTGCTTAATATATTATATATTACTTTTAGTTTTTCACACATAGTTCTTATATGTGCAAGTTGATCCTGAGGAAGCTTATCGGCTCCCTGCTGTTCCCAGATGTTAAGGTAACTGTTATCACCAGAACCTGTAATAAAATCAAATATTACTTTCTTAAACTTGTTTACATCCTCTTTAGAAAAAAATATTTTTCGTTTATTATCGTCAGGGTCAACCGGTGCAGAAGGAATATTATTGCCTAGTAGTGCCACGGCTAGTGATCCTGGTGTAAACGTTTTATTTCTAATATCGTGTAATTCATTTTTAATATAATAAAGGTAATACATATATGCATAAAATCCACAATTACCATCACCTTTTGCATCGAAAATTTGAAAACGCTCTTCATTATAAGGATGAATATAGGCATTTTCAGTACTGAATGTCACATTGTTTAAAGTATCTTCAATTGGGCGAAACCGACATTCTTCGTTTGGTAAATCATTTCCTGTCAAGGCGGGTATCATAATGCTATCGGGTTCTTTTGGTCGTAATTTCATTTCGTGGACTACTTGAGACATACTATTATATATAATAACCTAACACATTATTCTAAATAAAGACTAATTTAAATACTTAACAAATGAAAACATCTCAAATATTTAAAGAGAGAACGAAGATAATATATAATGAACATTACTAATCCTCGTATCATCACATTTTTTAAACAGCATCCTAATCTTGAACCCGAAACAATCATCTTGCGATTTATTGATATTATGGAATCTCTCCACGAAAATATGCATAACTCAATGAATAATACAATGGTTGTTGATATGCTGGATAAATTAAAGCAAATTAATAGCAAAATAGACAATGTCACCGAGAGGGTCAATAAGATTACCGAGGATACACAGACACAATTTACATTAAAAATGGCGGAATTTAAAAAAGATTATCTCGCTGAGCTGAATATGGTTTTAACGTGCAATGTATCTGATAAGATCGCACCTTTGGTAAAAGAGCAAAATGAGGCTTTATTCGCCAAAACAAATGCGATGATTCAAGAGGTTATTCCCAAAAACGACAGCTTTGTGAGTGACGGTATCGAGAAAATGGTTTCTAAGTTTCGCGAAAGCGTTGATAGTGATACCAAAGCCATGTTGACTAATGCGGTGGATAAAGAAACCTTTACTAAATATCTCTCTGATTTTAACAATAATATGGGCGGTATTATCACCGCATCACAGGGACTTATTAATGAGGCTATTTCGCGTTCGGAGGAGAAATTGGAACATAAAATTGATAATATTCAACAAATCTCGGCAAATAGTAATCACAATACAATTTCTCTCCACTCATCCGTGGGCGACCTCCTTAAAAAGTTTGAAAATTCTAGTGCTAAAGGGAAAATGTCGGAAAACCTCCTAATGAATATTATTGAAACTCTATATCCCACCGCTGAAATTGAGTCCGTTGGACAAACAAAAGAAACAGGAGATATTATGATGACACGGACACGCAAGCCCAAAATATTGATTGAAAACAAGCTCTGGAATAGGAGTGTTGTACAAGCAGAGGTTGCGAAGTTTATTCGTGATGTAGAAATGCAGGGTTGCTGTGGCGTTTTCTTGTCACAAGGCGGTAAGATTACTACCAAAGAAAACTTTGAGATTAATATTCACAACGGTAATGTACTGGTGTATGTTCATGATGTTAATAATGACCCCGATAAGATTAAACTAGCGGTAGATATAGTAGATCATCTGAAATGTAAGCTTGATGAGTTTTATATGGTAAATGCATCGGATAATATTTCACAAGAAGTGCTAGACTATATTAATGCCGAATATCAAAATTTTGTCAGCTCGAAAACCGCGTTGATTAAGCTGACCAAGGATTTCAATAAGAAACTGTTGAAGCAAATCGACGATTTGAAACTGCCGTCGCTGGAAGACTACTTGTCGTCTAAATTTGCCTTTGCCTCCAATAAATTTGTGTGTGAATATTGTGGATTTGTGGGGAAGAACCAGCAATCGAAATCGGCACATTTGCGAGGATGTGCTGAGAAAAAACGCATAGAAGCACAGAAAAAAACGGGTGATGGAAATGTGATTTATTGTCAGACAGAATAATAAGCTAGCGTTAAAAATTCAACATTAATTTTTATATTAAATATATGTCTATCCAAACATTTAATATAGAAACTGATACCCAAGATCTTCAAGTAAATCCCGAGATGAAACTTCTTTATGGAGAGATTTTCACGCCATTTTCTTTGATAGAAAAGATGTTTTCGTTATTTCCAAATGAGGTATTTAGTGATCCCGATAAAAAATGGTTAGATTCGGGAGCAGGGACGGGATTTTTCAGTATGTTTCTGTATAAAAAATTAGATAGAGGTATAAAAAAACAATTTCCTCGTGCAAAACAACGTCATAATCACATTATAAAAAATATGATCTATATGGTGGAGATTAGAGACGAAAACATCGCCAAATTAAAAACCGTTTTTGGCAAAAACGCCAATATCTATCATCAAGATTTTCTCTCGGATTTTCATTTTCCGATGTTTGATTATATCATTGGTAATCCGCCTTATAATTCTAACGGAATTAAAAAAGTACCTACAAATAAATTTAAAAAGAAAAAACAAGACGGTCAAACAATTTGGCTGGATTTTATTAAACGGGCAATTTCTCTCCTCAAACAAAACGGCCAACTACTTTATATTGTCCCTTCCCTTTGGATGAAACCTGATAAAGCCAAAGCTTATGACTATATTACACAGTTTAAATTGCATAAAATATGCTGTCTGACCAATACTGAGACAAATAAGTATTTTAATAAGGAGGCCCAGACCCCAACGTGTTATTTTACCTTGGAAAAAACCGATACAGATTACCAGGTTATGTTATATGATAGTCAGAGGGAGACATATATAAAACATAAAATAGAAAATACAGGTGCTATTCCTCTCTTTGCAGCATCTATTATTCAAAAACTTATAAAATATGTGGATGATGTGGGGACTATTAATGTTATTAAAACAAATATGCCCAAAAAAAAGTCGTTATTTTCTCAAACGATGTCAAAGGGCTATCATTATAAAAACATTAAAACGTGCGTGTTAAACAAACTTGCTCCGGAGTTAGTGATTAATTATAGTAATATCAAACAGGCATACGCCGATCAACCAAAACTTGTCTTGGCTCATAAGATGTATGGCTTTCCTTATTTGGATGAATGTGGGGAATTTGGTATTTCTAACCGGGATAATTATGTGATTGTAGAGAGAAGTATAGAAGAATTAAAAATACTGCGCGATTTCTTTTCCACGAAGACCGCCTTATATATTTTTGAAGCCACCCGATATCGTATGAAATATCTGGAGAAATATGCCTTTGAATTTATACCCGACGTGACACGCCTCTCTGATTTCCCCAAGGTAATAAATGATGATGCAATTGCTGAGTTTTTCGGCTTTGATGAAATAGACAAGAAAAATATACAAGAGTATCATAAAAAACCCTACACATTTTTATTTTAGAGAGATAGTATATATGCCAGAACCAGATTATGATATACCTGATGATTTTATGAAGTTTTCGAATAATGTTTACATTCTACTTACCGACCATTTAAATGTTCCGCCTCACCGTGCCCAAGCAGGATTAAATGGATTATTGAGATTTTTTCATCGACACGGTCGTAGAAACCTTGACCTTATGACTCTAGATATTTGGGTAGGTCAACGCGATAATCCTAATCGCCAAGAAGCAGAAATGAGAGTTCAATATGAGCTGGTAAATGATTTACGAAATATTATAAATCAACTTATAGTTGATGGACAACAAGTTACACCCGAAACAGTAGAACACGAATTGGTAGAAAGATTTGGAATTCGTGCAAGAGGTAGAAAAAAACCCAAAAAACACACACGACGCAGAAGATCTCGTCACAGAAGATCTCGTCACAAAAAATCTCGGCGTGGTAGATCTCGGCGTGGTAGATCTAGACATGGTAGAGTATCATAAAAGCCTACATATTTTATTTTATTTAGATAGTATATATGGGAGATCAAGCCAACAATTTAGACAATGAATATAGTAAATTTATTAGTCGTGTTAGAGAAAAACTTAATGACCAAGCTAAGAACCAAGCTAATATATTAGGAAATGGAATGGAGAAATATATTATACAACAACATGTCCTACCGAATGGTCTCATTGAATTTGATACATATATACAGGCTGACAGATTTGAGAATCGTGAACAAGCAATAGAAACCGCGGTGACGCAAAAGGTGGACAGTTTAAATTTTATTAAAGGGTTCCTACGAGCTAGGGGTAAAAAACTTACTGCTGATAACGTATTACGCTCGTTAATCCAGATGAGAGGCGGACCTGGCTCCGAGGACGATCTTGAGGACGAGGACGGGGGTGAAGGGAAAAAACTAAAAAAACACACACGACGCAGAAGATCTCGTCACAGAAGATCTCGTCACAAAAAATCTCGGCGTGGTAGATCTCGACACCAAAAGAGAAAACACAAAAAGACAAGACATCGGAGATAAATATTTATTTAGTGTTCTAGAATACTGATGGTACCCTTGTTATTTTTGTTTCTTGAGACACAGAAATTCTTACCGGTGCCTTTAATGTTAATACCTGGTTGGCACAAACCATAACATAAATCACCAACGGAACAAACATTACAGCCCATCCAGATATCATCATCTGCCCACGGCTGATGAATCATTGTTTTTGTGCGTGATGACAAATGACTTTTACAGAGATAAACCGTTTCTTTCGTCTTGGAATCACGAAACGTCTCGACATTCATTGCATCATGTCCAAACTTACAAATAGCACAAGTAAATAGCATTTCACTATGTATTCTTGTAGTTCTTTTTTTAATATCAATTTTATATATGAATATTAAAAAATTATTTACGCAACATCTAGATTATCTATCAAAAGATTTTAATAAAAAAAATCCATCAAATCCTGGATTTACAAAGACATCGGCACTTGTGGGATATACCGCTCTATTCTATCTTGTTCCTATATTTTTTATAAAAAATACGAATAAATGGACTTCTCTCTATATAATTTTATGGGGTCTACAAACCCTTTTAGTATTCATGGCCGATTATTGGATTCCTAAGATGCAATTGCAGACGACCGGTCATAATAATGAAAGTATAATATATGGTATAGATCGCTTAATGGCTACAGTAATGGTGTTAACTATGATCGTGATTACCTTTGTGTACCTCGATAAAATTTATCTTATCGGAGCTATACCTCCCATATATTTTGTATCCCAATCAAAATTAGCATCCACAAACTATGATTGGGATAAAATGGTTATAAATCAAAGTATGTGGCACATAACAGGACCATTAATTGTTGCATATGTTCTTTATAAAATACAATTAAAAAATAAGTTATTTATATAATGTAAATATCATAAGACAATATGGGATTTTTCTATAACAAATATTGTATTATATGTGGGATCTTTATAGGATTATACCTTGTTATTATGATTATGCTTTTTATAATATTAATACCTTATTATTACATCAAAAAATAATATTATTTTTTTTCGTAAACTTTCCATAAGTCACCGTAATTACCTTCTTTATGAGAATAAACCGAATTCAGAATAACAGCCTTTGTTGTTTTACAATCTATTAGCTGAGGAATTTGTATATGACTAACCCATACAACAGCACAACCTGTTGTATTTTTAATTTCATCGATCAACATAAACCCTTGATGTTTACTATGCATGTCTAATGCACTATTCCATTCATCTAATACAAATAAATCTATCTGACTTTTGATATGTATTGCTTTAACATAAGAGCGCAGTAAGCAAATTTTTTGTCTTTCGCCGCCACTTAAAATAGATACCGGTAAATCTAATTTATGGTGCATATCAAGTCGTTTACATAACGCAAAGAACATTTCCTTGTGTTTTGTGTATCTATTGTCATAAATATAGTCTGTACCATACGCAATATTGTACAATACTGTCTGTGATTCAAATAACAACGGTGTTTGCTCACAAACAAGAATATTGCTGTTTTTTGGAATTGTACAATTACCTTTATCATTAATAATGATGTTTTGCTGATAACCAGTTAATATTTTGCATAATGTAGATTTACCGGAACCATTTTTACCCATTACGATTGTGTAGGTGTTTTTTTTGAAAATATCTTGAGAGAATGATAATGAATTAAATATAGTCTTGTTAGCATAGGAAAAAGATAAGGATGTAATACTAATATTTTCTTCGTGTTTTACTTGTGAATCTTTTATTGACTTTACTTTTTGATTAGATAAAATACTTTGAAGTTCCTTTTCTAGCATAGTTTCTTTATTTTGTACACTTACATAATTATAAACCTCTTGAAATCCCCCGCGAATCTCTTTTGCAAAATAAAGAACCCATAAAATATGGGTTTCAATCGAAATAAAATTTCTGGACATGACAACAATACCTAGGTAAACTAGATGAGACATCCATTTTACGAAGGAATCCAAAATATTAAATATTTTAATTTGCGTCATTTCATTTATAAAGCATTCTTTAGTTAGAGTTTTTGTTCTACATATTTCATATTCGTTTTTTGTAAAAGAGACTACTATTTCTTTATTAATAACAGATTCAGTTAGAGAATTATACAGTCTAGATTTATCATCATTGGCAATTATTGATAATGAATTATTTAATTTATGTAAATTAATGGATGATATGGTGTAAATAAATTCTAGAAAAGCCAAGTAACCTATGCATATATAACACATCGGACTATCAATATAGTATAATAACTGATATAGTCCGATGTATATAGATACTAATCCCGGTATAAGGTCTATTGCTATTCTAGCATGACTTTGTTCAATTTGTTTACCTAATTTTTCGATAGTATTAATTGTCTTCTGAATAATATTTCGATTGGTTTCAAAATATAGATTATTATTTAACCATTTTCGCTGTATATGTAATAATTTATTATTTCTTTTTTCAATTGCGGCATAGTATGCCCACAAGTGACGCCTTGAACATATCGCATATCTTATAAAAAGTAGTCCTCCACACAGAACTAATTCTTTTAACATAGATAATGTTAATAATGATTTTGTGGTGATAACCTGGTCAAGATTATTTATCCATATAACCGACCTTAAATATCTTTCTATCATAGATAGTAAACTCGCACCTACAATATACATTTTAATACTTTAATAAATATATTATTTTTATATTACAATAAAATTGATTTGTTATATTTTATCAGTATTAATCATAAAATATAACTATGCTTCGTACACAGATTATTAAGTTGTCAAAATTCTTTATGCCGAAGAACACAGTCACTTCATTAGGACGTTGGGAACATCGTATTAGTGATAAGCATAAAGAGATGAAAATTCTCTGGGCAAACGCTGACCATTGTGGAGATGTTATTTGTGGAAAGCCCGTAAATATTGCAAAAAACATTGAGTACATAAAAAAGAAAGATTAATTTATTAACTATGTAAAATTGAAACTAAAATATCTCTGTGTTTTTTATTAAATGTTTTATCTAGCGACCACCAGGTTTAATACAGAAACGTGGGGTCAGAATAGTTTGTGGAGGGAAAATCATAATTGGGCCGGGTGTGCCTATGGAACTCCGGTGAGAATTGCCGACAAATATACGCATGATTCTTATATGTTTATACTAGAAATGCATAATGATAAAAATAAAATTCAGGGAATAGGACTAGTACAGAATAAGAATCATATTGGTAAATATCATAAGATTTATGAAGATCGAAACTATAATAGATATATCTATAAGAGTAAGAAAAGAATTGATCGCCAAGATTTATCAGGACAACAAAAAAAAATTATTAGAATTCTCGATATTCTAGTATTTAAAGGAAGCCGGCATTTAAAACGCGGTCAGGGTATTATTGTTGTACCCAAATGGATTTCCGATAATAGTCATATATCGTTTATTGATTTCTTTAAAAACTTATTTAAAATAGATTATTAACTTAAATAAATTAATAAAATAATCAATATAAATATATGCAGGCAGAAAAAAAGGATAAATATGATTTTAATACCGATAACTATACTGATAAAGAATTATATCAATTATTAGGGTTTGAGGGCGATAAAAAACCTAGCAGAAATGCAATAGAGAGTAGTATAAATAATTTAAAAAATAACATAGATCAAGATAAAAATGGTAGACTACACAAATTTTTTTCTCAAGTGAGTAATAGACTACTATTTGGTGCTAAAGACAAAAATTCTGTTGGTATGTGGCAAACTGAGTATGCAAGTGTCAAGGACCCGGATTCGAAGAATTTTGTCACAGATAGATATCAACAAGTAACCACCTTAGATGACGAGAATGAACATAATGTTATGCTTAGAAATAAACTGAATGTTTCGACTACAAAAAATACACCGATTATGCAGGGTGCTATTAACCCTAATTTAAAAAATATTATTAGCAGAACAGTAAATATTGATAGTCAATACCGTAAAAATATTTTTGATAAATCAGGGGTGAAATTAGCTTCTGATGTTAAACTTACCAAAAATACCGATTTTATTCTGGAGTTTTCAGAACATTTAATTAATGTATTAGACTTTAAATTGCACGCAATATGCCTCCCGGCAACATGGTATGTCTTTTCCAAAGAATTAGGTAATACTTGTATGAAAATAATAGACCGAAATGCTCTTGTTAACGAGAAAAAGGGAGAGGCAAATACATTATTACCATATTGTGCTTGCATAAGAGATGGTAATCCTACTTATGATTTATTAGAAGATTGGTTAAACGATGCGTATCAGAATATTTTGACATTTAAAATCGATGTAAATTCTCACAAAATTACTATATATAATATAACAGGTAGCAACATTCGAATTTTCTTTTATAAACCACACGGATTAAGTAATAATACCGAAAACTATCCCACGGATTCTTCCTTTAACAGTACGCAATGCTCGAATGATTGTTATTCTACCGGCTATTCTAATTTTAATCTTGGTTGGGAGTTAGGCTTTAGACAAGATCCTGACACGAAAACCGGTGATGTTTTTATTGACATTGACAGCGGGGAAAGTATTACCGGACCCTATATGGTAAATATCAATGGTCCTAAGTATTTAACACTGGCTATTGATGATTTTAACCACAATCATATCAACAACGGTATGATTAATATTCTGGAAAAGAGTGAGATTGTGTCACTACCATCATATTATAATCCTTCATTTCAAGGAGATATTTCCAAAAAGCAGCTCGCAAATATGGATACTATGTCGGAACAAGATTTAACACAACTTAATGAAGAAATTAACAAGTCGTGTAGTGATTTATCGAATATAAATAACGCAAAAATTCCTTATGTTTCTAAGAATGTTAAAGTACCGCGAAAATTAACGGCAGCCCAAATCTATTCTATTAACCAAATTATTGCAGATAGATATCGTCCTTCGGCAAGACATATTGCTCCCGGAATTCCAAACACATTCGCTCACATACCATTAATTGATTTACGCTCAAAACTGAAAAATAGAGAACACTATACTGTCCAAGGTTCCGATCTGCACACGAATACACGAAGTTATTTTGGTCCCGTAAATATTAAAAGAATGCGGGTAACTCTTTATGATGATAAAGGGCATATTGTCAATTTAAATGGGCATAATTGGTCATTTACTATAAGCGTTGATATGTTGTATCAATACTAAACTGGTTATATTAATATTCTCATAGTATATTAAACATATATGGATATATTTACACATATGTTTACAAAAAGAACGATTGTTGAAGATTCAAAAAAAGAAAAACCCCCGCCGCGTCCAACCATCCACGATACAAATATTGCTAAATTGGATTTACCATATGCACCTATGAAATCACCAAAACAATCCAAAAATAAATAAATATATACATAATATATTATGGGTGATGAAATGTGGCCACGAGAAAGACTCCTGTCTGCTGCTACTCATTTGGACGAGGAAGGCATACTGAGGTGGCGTGATGATAAGAAGGAAAAAAGGTCTCCCCGCGCCAATCAACGCTCTACTCCTCCCCCTCCCGAAGAAAAATTAGTATGGCCACCGCCTTCTATTAGTGATGCACTGTATGGTGAAAGCAAGCCAACAGTTGATGGAGAACGTTTAAGTTTAGATAATTTAAGTAGTTATTTTACCATACAGGAAGATAAAAGTGAAGAGGTAGAGGAACTGAAAGATTTATTAAAGATGGCCAAACCTGCTACTGAAGAAGATGATGAGTTAGGTGTTAAATATGGTGCAGTTGGCGAGCGCCCTGATACTATGTCATATCATACTTGTTCAGATTTATGCACTCCTCTCTTGGGGGCAGGTGGGGATTTTGATGAGTGTCGCAGACTCTGTAATTTAATATACAAAGAAAATAAAATGGCTGCGCGTGGTAGAACAAAACGCCGTAAATATAAAAAAACAAAGAAAAGGAAAAGTCATTGTAAAAAGAAAACTCATCGTAAAAAGAAAAGAACGAGAAAGACTCGTAAGCGGTAATCTAGGTATACTTATTCAAAATAAAATTAACCGCGATGTTTTGTGGAACGACGATGTTTTGTGGAACGACGATGTTTCTTTGTACTACGATGCCTATGCCGTCTAGGTTTGCGTGTACCATGACGACGACGACGACGTTTTCTCTGTGTACTACGGTGTTTTCCACTTCCTAAATCATTGAGTAATTCATACTCTACGCCATACTTGTTATATGGTCTTTTGAGCTTCAACCATTCTTGAGAACCATCTTCATATCTAAGTAAATGCAGGCGTGTTCTTCCAGGAAATTTTTTTTTTATATCCATGACAGTTGCAAGGTGTGGATGTTCAATATCTGTTCCTTTATTATGTAAATTTACTAGTATACTTTCACCAACTAATGCTCTTGGAGGGGATAAGTTATTGTCCTCTGTATAATCGTCTACATATTTTCTTAAAAAATCTTGTCTCCTTGCTCTCTCATATGCCAAATCACGCGACATTATAATATAATTGTTAGATTATAATCAAATCTATTAGGATATTTATAGATTATTGAATATAATCAGGAAGAATAATATCCTTGCAAGGATTGTCCGCGTGCCAGACAATATGGAGAGGAACTGTCGAGGCGAGCGGCGCTTTAGATGTCCAATGATCACGTTGTAATACTTCGTACAATTTTTTGATACGATTTGTTATTCCTCCGGCATTTCTAGGTGCTACATGCTTTACGGCCCATTCAAACTGCAAGGCTTGTATTTTATCTTGAAAGCCGGAAATAACACAAATATGACGCCAGCCTGGTCCTCTAGAAGTAGTATATTTTGCTCCCCCTTTTATCTCGCTGTTATGCTGACGCAACCGTCTTATCGGATCAGGCGACACCCCGGCATAGGTAGCTTTTCCATTATATATTATGTAAAATGACCACGGTTTTTCATTTGAATCACTCATATTCATAATATATAATTTACTATTCATATTATTTTATTGACAACAATTTAAAATTTTATATGAATCTGTCATAGGAACAGACGGTAATGTATTAATGTCTTTATCGGGTATGGGGAGTTTATCAACAAGATTTGACAATATTTCTTGGATATTTATATTATTCTTTGCGGATGTTTCCATAAATAAAATATTATTTTCTTCACAATAATCGTTGGCCTCTTTCGTGGTAACGGTTCGCTTATTGTCTAAATCGCTTTTATTTCCTAATATAATTATTGCCGATACCGATGAATTTTTGCGAAGTTCGGATATACTCGATATCGCTTTTTGAAAACTATTGCGGTTAGTGATATCATAAACTATAAGCGCCGCATCACAGTTACGGTAATATAGAGGAACAAGGCAACTATATTTTTCTTGTCCCGCAGTATCCCATATATTAAATTTATATATCTGATTGTCTTTTTCTATTATCTTTCCAAAAAAACTAGCTCCAATAGTAGCATCGGTGAAGGCGGTAAATGTATCACACGCTATTCTTGTTGCTATAGATGATTTACCGACACCAGAATCTCCCATAAATACGATTTTATATATAATTGGTTTTGTAATACTTTTAATCATTATTACTATAACATAATCTAATATTTTTATGTGGATTTTAAAAAATTGATTAGATAATTATATGCAATATATATATATATATCTTGCAATGACATCAAAGGCATTAAAAACTGCAATAGCGACGGCAATGTTATCTAGTTCCGATGCGCTCTGGAATCGTGGCTCAGAACAGAGTGCTATTAACGAACACAATAGAAAAATTATGGATAAGCAAAAAAGTTTTGCAGAAAAAACAAGAAAAGCAAACACCGACAGAAAGAGAAGAAATACAATAAAAAAACAAAAAAGTCTGATGAAAGGCTCCATGCGGCATATAAAGGATATGGAAGGAGCTCAAAATATGTTAGCGAATACTGTTATTCAGGATTCTTTGCCTCTTCCAACAATATTAAAAAGGGGTGATATTGTTACATACAAAGGAAAGACCGGTAGACCTGGTCCTTGGGCAGAGAGGCAAAGGTATCCGAGTTCTGCTGTTGAGATTGTAGAAGTTATAAAACCAACAATCGGACCACCGCAATATTTGGTAGCAAACATAACAGAAACAGCAGATGATACCAGACCTGGCGGACCCGCTGTATTAGTAAATCACAGTGAACTTGAGGGAGCTCCTCTCGGAAGAAATACTCTAGGACTTCTTGAAGAATGGAAAAAACTGGATAGAGATATTTTGCATGATGATTACGCCGCCGATTTTTATAGAGGTTCTAATCTACCTGGGGCAAGAGTGGCCCGTGACACAGAAGGATTAATTGCAGCCAATCCAGATATGATTGTCGGACCCACGTGGAAAGAGAAGCGGGATTTGAAATATGGTACAGATCGTTTAGGCGAACAAAGAAAGAAAACAATTGAAGCTACTAAAAAATTAGAACGAGAAATAAAAAAAGGTACCAAAGCTATAGAAGATTATGAAACTGCCTCTTATTTAAAAAAAGCTGAAAAGGGACTGAGTCCGTACATTGGAGACACCGCCGCGTCTATGGCGGTGAAAGGACCACTTGGTGTCGCAAGTTATTTAGCCCCACAAGTTGTGATTCCTCTGGCAGCAGCAGCTGACTATAAAAGTAGAAAAGATAGAAAAGAATTTATGGATAGTATAAGAGGGAATATAGTTAAACTTGAAGAAAATAGAGCTTTAGAGGAAAAGAAAATGCGCGATTTGTATGATGAGTATCACTCCGTTAA
>Ga0181394_1000584_pt1 | contig 16016 bp, 20 predicted proteins | sample 17SPOviralmetaG_FD_130123 | JGI IMG/M metagenome (GOLD analysis project Ga0181394, IMG submission 130123) | Marine viral communities from the oligotrophic San Pedro Time Series (SPOT) site, San Pedro Channel, CA, USA - 17 SPOT_SRF_2010-11-23 | ecosystem: Environmental > Aquatic > Marine > Strait...
AGTCCTGAGTGCTGACCAATCCCAAGCGTCCTCTACCATTCTCTTGGCATCGTTTACTAAGTCACCCGCCAGTTTACTGTAGGTTGTATCTTGTACACTAGACACCTCGTCTTCACGTAAGCGTCTGAGGACGTTGTTTACTAAGTTTAAATATGTCATGCTTTACCGCCTCCAGTGCCAGTAAAGATACCAGCTAAGAAATCTGTAATAGGAAACTCTTGTCGAGTTTGTAACTGAGGGTCTGCGGCTATGGCAAAAGTGTATGGCTGAAACATACCACCGCCGCCTCCGCCGCCTCCGCCGCCACCGCCGGTTTCTGGAGGAGGCTCAGGCCCGTCAGGGCAGTTTTCAGCAGTCTCGCATTGGCCTGTAGAGTCACAGTAAGATTGACCTTCAGGACACGTAGTACACTCTTTAGGGTTATCTGCGGCGTACTCAGCACAGGTACAGTCGTTACACTCTGGAGGTGCTTGGATACACTGGTCAAAACCTTCAGGATCTTCTATAAATCCAGGTTTACACTCGCCACACGAGCCGTCTTCGTTTGTTACTCTGTCTTGTTGGTCACAAGGTGTAGTGCCTGTACCGCAGTCCTCTAACGTAGGAGCCATAGTCCCGTCAGGACACTCTACACCGGTCCCCGAAATACAGGTTTTACCGTCTTTACTTACTGTAAAGCCGTCAGGACAAACACACGGTCCTAGTTCTCCGTTATTAGTTGCATTTTTGTCGCTACACGACTCCTGTGGACCTTGTTTTGATCCCACACATTTACCGAAAGTTGCGCTGTTTTCGTCGTTATCCAGTACGTAGTCCTGTTTACACTCACAGCCACCTTGTCCATCTGATTGAGAGTTAGGGTCTTCCTGTGTACACGGATCTGTAGTGTCTATGTCTTTACACGGCGCATCGTCTGGTCCGTAGCCGGGAACATTTTGTGCAGCACATATATCTACTATTGAAGTACAAACGTCGTACCCTTCTGGCTTGGCATAATCACTCTTACAAGGACCACATCCACCGTCGTCACCTGCAGGCGGGTCTGCGTTTTCATCGTTACACACTAACTCAGGAGCCGGTGTAAAGTACATAGAACTGGAGAGGTCGTCTGCACACGGGTCATAGGTAATTGAATCACCTTGGTAGAAAAAAGCACCATCTTGGTCAGTATCTTCAGGTAAATACTCAGGTTCATTACCGTTTGTGCATTGACCACCGCTGACATCAATACAGAAACCTTCTGTGCTGTACTGTCCTTGCTGTGTAGTTGTAGAGTCTCCGGGATATTTACTAGGCTCCGCAAAACAAACTTGACCTACTGTTACACAAGCTGCACCAGCGATGCCACCTCTGCGTACTTGATTTGGATCGGGACACTCATCGTTGCCGTCATCAGGACCGGGTACTTCAACAGGTGGCTGAGTTTGATCGCAAGGATCGTAAGTATAGTTCTTTCCGTTACGAGGGTCTGTAAAGGCTCCATCTTTGTCTTCGTCAAAATTAATATAGAAAGGCTCAGAACCATCGTCACATAGGTCGTCAGGGCCGTTACCACCGTCAGTACCGTAACAATCTGGATCGTCCTCTATTGGTACTCCTGACTCACAGTGGGTTTCTCGACACTTGTTATCCCAAGCACGTTGTTGATCTTGAAGATCAAAAGTTAGAGCACCTGAAGGTCTAGGCTCAGTACAGACGGGATCGTAAGTTCCGTCACCGTCTTTAATACACACGCCCTCTCTATTTTCTGTGTACCCTTCTAAGCACTCGCCGCAGCTTGCGTCCTCAAGGTCTGTACAAGGAATGTGTTCTTTGTGAAGCCCTGTGCATTCTTCTGCTGTTGGTCCTTCGCACTCTGGCGGTACTTCTTTTTCTATGCAGTTTCCATCAGCGTCTTCTTCGTAGCCTTCTAAACACTCACCACAATTTTCATCTTGTTTTTCAGTTCCTGCTTGAACCATGCCACCCTGCTTTCCAACCGTAGAGCAATCAAAGTCTTCTACAATGGTAGGGTCTTCACAGACATCTGTATCCTGATTAAATACAAACGGCGTACCATCTTCTGATACTCCAGTACACTCACCACACACTAAAGAACCGTCGTCTTCTTTTATTGTCTCAAGACCCTTTTTTGTGCAGTCATCTAAAGGTTGAAAAGGTATAACAGGTATACCTATAGTGTTTTCAATTTCTTTGTTAATAAGGTCTTTAAACTGGTCGTAAATAATACCACTTAGTACAGGACCAAAGATTCCACCTAGTTTACCTAGAATAGTTTCAATGTCTATACTGTCTATATCATCAACACCACCAAAGATATCCTTAACAGCACCAACAACCCAATCGCCTATTTTGTTAAGGATTAATTCTGGAGTGCAATCTGTTTCTACTTCTGTTCCGTCTTCTTGCTTTGTTGTACAATTTAAATCGCCGTTAATAAAGTCTTCTAAGGTTGATCCAATTTCTTCTGCTGTGTTTTTAATGTCACGCAGTGTAGTACTCTTAAATATACCACCTAAACCCGGAAGACTTGGAATACCTATGTCAACTAGTATTCCCATGTTAACACAGTCAAGAATCCACGTTTCAAGTTCTGTTTCTGTTCCTGTGGTTTGCTTCTGACAATCTGGAGATATACCAGTAGCACCTTCTATAAAAACTTCTGCCATCTTTTTTATAGAGCCTAGAGGATCTTCTGGTATGTTACCAATAAAATCTACGAGTTCGTCGTACTTGCCTTTGAGATCATTAACAGCGTCTTCACCGTACTTCTCAATTAACTCAGAGAGGTCTGGTGCGCTCCAATCAGCATAAGAAGTAGTCGTAATGTTTCTATCGTCATCGTAGCCGTAAACAGTAACTGGATTACCGTCAGCATCTACAGCGTAAAGTTCGTTTACTCCGTCACCGTCTAAATCGCCTGACTCCCAATCAATAGCACCTTCTGGTAGATCACCAAAAAAACTTCTAAGATAAGCGTCTAGTGTTTTAAATTCTTGGTTGGCTACCCCAGAAGGAGACAAAGCGTTAAACCTAGCCCTAAGATATTCTAGTAGTTCAGCAAGGGTGTAGCCTTCAACTACATCATCCATTGTAGGAAGAATGTCTTCTGCCATAATTACTTACCACCCTTTAGCTGCATCAGCTTGTCAGCACCACGTATGCCAAAGCTGGCTGTGACTGCAACGTACAAAAGATATTGATACCACTCAGGTAGCTTCCCTAGCTCTGCAAAGGCAATGCCTACGCGACCAATGATATCAAGATCGTTCATACCTACGCCCCACATAATAGCTATTACAGGCGCACTCAGGACTACTGTGAACCACTCGTCTTTCCACGAGGATGCACTAGCCTGTGCCATGTGCTGTTCCCAAGATGCTGTGTTCTGTATTACTTGCATCTTAGCTACATGTTTAGCTTGTGATTGCTCGTGACGATTGCTCATCCAAGTCTTAGCAAGTCCAGCAATAGGACTAATCAGGGCTTGCCACACTTACGACTTACCTCTGTTACGCCAGCCTTGCACCGTATCTGTTTCCCAAATGCGTATACCTGTCCACACGAGTGTCAACAACGCAGCTAAGGAAGGCAGTACGCCAGCCAAGGCACCAACACCAGTTGCTACAGAAACTGTATCCATTACCTCTTTCATACCTTGATCTGCCATCCTTATGCACCTTTGATAATTACTGTCGTGCCGTAAATAATACTGGCTGTTACGACAGCGGCTATAGATACAAGAAAAGTGTCTAGCAGCATACGTTGCCTCTTGCGTTGCTTATAGATTACCTCTTCTCTTTGTGCTTTAATCTTACGCCTTAGCATTATCATCTCTTGATAAGTCTCGACACCATAAGACCACACAATGAGTTCTCGTATCTGTTTCTCTTGCTCCTCTAGCTTTTTCTTAGCTATGACGCTGTTGAGTGCTTGTTGCTCTACGGTGTTACCATCAAATAACTTTTTGAATACACCGGGATTCTCAGCTTCTTTTTCTGCTTGTTTTATGTCAGATGCAAAGCTGTACCACTGCCCTAACTTCTGAGCAACGTGCTCAATCTCAGCACCTCTGTTTACAAGCGTCTGTACACCTTTGAAGGTTGTAGACGCCATAGCAATTAAAGAAAGAGGATCCATTCATTAGCTTACCAAGAAACGCCAGTGCCAGTTGCAGGTGTAGCAAGTTCAGCAATCTGTGCGTCAATAGCGGCTTCAACAGCGGCTACTTCATCGTCACCCAAAGCCGCCTTAGCCCAGCCAACAGCCGTAGCTTCAGTGATATCGTCCCATGCAACAAACGACTCACCCGGAGCCTCAAGCCCTACAGTGCCGTAGGATGAGCCAGAGTTTTCTCCGACAGTCTTTGAGCAACGCCAATGTACGGTGTTGACTACGTTGGTGTGTCCGTCTTGTGAAACGGTGTAATCCATTGCGCCTACAGTCCATGTGTGTGCCATTGTTTATTCTCCTTTGAGTGCCATTACTTCGGCTTTTAAGTCTTGAATTTCTTTAATCATCATTGGGACTAGCTTGCTGTAATCAACAGCCCACATATCGTCTTCAGTTTCACCTTGTGTTACTGCTTCAGGTGCAACGTCAACGAGTTCTTGTGCAACCATGCCGTAGGTCTGGTGTGATCCGTCAGCCTTCCAATCAAAAGAACGTACACGGATATCATCAATGTTACCTGCTGGTGCGTCTACAATGTTTTCTTTGAGGCGCTGGTCTGAGGATGTGTTGTAAGTTGTGGTTGTTGTGCCAACGCTAATGTACCCAGCCAAAGTAGACCCTGTATGAAATCTAATAGCAGTCCAACCAGTACCGCCGCTATTGTGCATTTCTAATCCAGTGCCTGTGCTTTGTATACCTATCGCAACTTTTGGAGATGTGCTATATGTAGATGTTACACCAACCATCAAGTTACCAGAGCTATCAATACGCATGGCTTCTGACGTACCGCTCCCACCACCGCCACCCGTTAAAAAGCGCATTTGTCCTGTGCCAGAAGTTGCGCCATAACTGTGTATTGAGGTTATGTTACTGCTGTATTCAACAACACCCGCATTGGTTTGGTGACTTGCTAAAGAACCTTTAAATATGACACCGCCAGAGCTATCAATACGCATACGCTCTGTCGAGTTGTAATCGCTATTAGTGCTTCCCGTTCTAAAAACTATGTTGTTGCCAGTAGAAGCAGTTGCCGCACCTGCGGAAGCAATGTTGATGCCTGTAGAAAAAGCAACAAAAGTGGCCTCAAGTCCGGTGGTGCTATTGGTTGACAGTAAACTACCACCAGAGGAACCGCGAACTTCTAACAGAGGCGTTCCAAATCCACTTTGACTTGCAGGACTCGTAGTGCCAATGCCAACTCGACCTGTATCAGTCGTGATGCACATCCGCGTGTTATTAGGATTGCCTGAGTTATCGTCACCAAATCTTATTTTGTCTGAGTTAGCCCAGATCCACGCATTAGCTGTATTACTGCCAGTTCTAATAAGATTTATTGCATTATCACTAGACGCTTTAGAAATCGTAAGCGCACCTGTTGGACTCGTAGTACCAATACCTACGTTGCCAGAGCTATCTATACGCATACGCTCTGTAACAGCCGTGTTAGTGGTAACGTTTCTTGTGCCAAAAACAATATCTGCGGTAGTACCGCCAGATGAGGAAGTAGCAACTGCGGCAATCTCTGCGGGCGGCTCCGTGTAGCTTCCAGCCGTGTATCCTAAGCCAATAGAATAATAGCCACTACTCGTGAATGTCTCTTGACCAACTTGAAACATCGGACTGCCAAAAGCTGTTGGCGGGGTGTCATTGATAACAACTCTTGCGCCAGCATGGTTTGAAGTCGAACCAATACCAACATTACCAGAGCTATCAACCGTAACTAACGAATTAGTTTTGTTTGACGTTGAGTCATTATGCGAGGCAGTAGCTTGCCTGTTAATCGCAAACGAATCAGGAGTGTCATAAGGGTTTCCAAAAAACCACTCTGTGTCGTTTACTTGGTTGTGACTAAATATGCCTGCCGCACGACTAGCGCCATTAGAATCTAGTATTAGGCGGGAATGGCTGAAACTAGAACCACCGTCATTATTAATGGTGACCGTGCCAGTAGCCGTTATAGTGGTGCCAGTAATCGTTGTAAACGTACCTGCGGCGGCTGTAGAGCCTCCAATAACAGTGCCATCAATAGTACCTGCATTAATATCAATAGTACTAGGGCTAGTACCTATTTCAATTATAGCACCACTTGCGTTTTCTGTGTAGAGGCGCTTATTAGTAAGATCCAGCGCAGGTTCGCCCTGAACAAGATCACTTGTCGCTGGTGCGCCTGAACCGTTCTTTAGCTTAATTGTAGTCATTAATAAGTTCCTCCGTCAACAGTTGACAGTGTTGTAGAAATAGAAGTTGTACCAGAGCCAGTGACTGCACCGGACAGTGTGATCGTTTGGTTGCCTGTGAGATACCCAGCACTAGCGTGATTACCCCAGCCGTGTGCTGTATCAGCTTTAGTGCCTTGTGCAGCCGTAGCGTAATCAGCAGAACTAAACGCTTTTACTTGGGCAAGATTAGTAACCTCAGAATCCATCAAGGCACCCGCAGCAGCAACATTAGTTGCATCAGTCACGTCTGCACTAGCTTCAACACCGTCTAGCTTTGTACCATCAGCAGCAACGTCACGACCATCTACAGTACCACTAAGGCTTATATTGCCTGTGATATTTACGTTACCTGTGCCAGTAACATCCTTACTGTTAAGGTCTAAGTTACCGCCTAACTGTGGCGTAGTGTCACCGATGAGGTCTGGGTTAATACTATCCCAAGCACTACCAGTGTAAATCCTAGTGCTGTTATCTGACGTATTAAAGTACCAATCACCTGCTGTTACTGCGTCACCGTTTAGGTCAACAGTTGGGTTACTTGATTGTGCGCCTAAGTAAAGCCCGTCAATAGCGTCCTTAGCGGCTTCTGCGGCTGTTGCAGACGTAGCTGCTGCTGTAGCACTAGAGGCTGCTGCCGTTGCACTGGAGGCCGCTGCAGTGGCGCTAGAGGCTGCGTTAGTAGCCTGTGTAGTCGCTGTTGTTGCTTGTGTTGTTGCTGTGGTTGCGCTGGTAGCTGCATTAGTAGCACTTGTGCTGGCTTCACTGGCTTTAGTAGTAGCTGTAGTAGCCTGTGTTGTTGCTGTAGTAGCAGATGTAGCAGCAGACGTAGCAGATGTTGCAGCCGCTGTTGCAGATGTAGATGCAGCAGAGGCCTGCGTAGTTGATGTTGTGGCTTGTGTTGTTGCTGTTGTGGCTTGTGTTGTTGCTGTTGTAGCACTAGATGATGCGCTAGTTGCACTAGTTGCTGCATTAGTTTCTGACGTAGCAGCATTAGTTGCACTGGTAGCAGCTTCGTTTGCTTTTGTAGTAGCAGTCTGGGCGCTGGTAGCTACCTGTGACGCATACGCATCTGTAGAGGCATCACCTGAACCACCTGTGCCTCTAAATATAGGCATAGACTACTCCTAAGAAAACAAACAAGGAAAGAAAAAGGGGCCATTGCTGACCCCCTAGAGTTTTACTCGTCAGCAACAGCGAGGATGAATCCTGCTTCGGGACGGTAAGTCTCAACACCGTACAGAGTGTCAGCCGTGTACAGAGTAGAGAGGTACTCTTGCTTGTACTGGGTCTGAGAACGTACAGCCATTTGCTCTGCCATTACGAGAGCGTCTTTGTGGAAGAACAAGCAACCACGGGTATCAAGAGATGAAGCACCGTTCTCACCACCTGTCTCAATTACGGGACAGTTGCTAGAAACGTATACGTCAACACCGTACAAGTTACCGATGAGTCCTGACTCAACACCACGACCACCTACGAAATCAGAAGACACGTAGCGCTCAATGCCCATGATTGACTTACGTGACGCAGGAGGAATAACGAGAACTCGTCCATCCATAGGTACGTCAGCGTCATCCATCAGCTTAATAGCTTCGCGGAATCCAAGATCCGTAAAGTTGTCGCCTGTAGCTACAGTATCCACTGCATAGGTAGAAATACCAGTAGCAGCGTTAAAGTAGTAGCTGTTAGTGTTAACCCAGTTAGCACCAGTAGCAGCAGGAGACTGAGTACGAGTACCGTTACCAAAGCCAGTAGCAGCGTTGATGAGGTCAGTGTCTACCTTCAGAGCAAGCTGGTAGCCAGCGTCTTCGGTGTAGAACTGTCGCAGAGAAGACAGAGCCTGTACTTCTACGATGTCCTCAATGAGACGTGAGTACTCAAAGTGACGGTCAACAGTTACTTGCAACTCAGTTTCTAGGTTAGCTTGAATCGTAACTGCTACAGCTTCTGCCTTAGCAGATGCAGCACCACGGATGGGCTTAGGGATGTGAATAACGTCACCTTTCTTGCCAGACATAGCGAGACGCTTGACAAGAGGAGCCATCTTCAGGTTCTTTTGGTAAGCAGCGATTACTTCATCGCTCCAGATTTCTGGGATAAAAGTCCCAGCAGCAGTTTTGTCTACTACAGCATTAGCTGTAAAATAGGCACCAGAAGTTTCATTAGCCATTGTAATTCTCCTTTAGGCTATCGGACCCGACCCTCTGAATACGCTTTGAGTAGTTCGTCCGACATGGACTGATAGCGCTCTGGGTCGGTTCTCATAAGTTTAATAATGTCAGCACGACGATAAACCTTACGACGAGATCCTTCTGCTGTTCCGCGAGCGTTGCCTGTTGATGCAGTCTTAACTGAACTCTTACGTGCTGCTTTTTCTGCTTGTGCAGTCTGTTGAACTATCTGGTTGCGCTCTTTCCAGAGGCTAAATAGCTCATTTGCAGAATCGTAATCGTACTGTTGGTCTGCCTGAACAAACAACTGTGTTCGGACTTTTGACCCTTTGATCCACTCAGCAAACTTGGGGTCTTGCAGTATCTGTTCCATCTCAGGATGAGAGGACTTGAGTTGTGCAAGAGTAGCCTGTTGTTTGTATTGTTGTGTGTAAGCCTGTGCTTCTTTGATCTTAGGGTGGTTGTCTATAGCTCTACTAACAGCGGTCTTAGGATCGACAAAGAAATCTACATCGTCATCGTTATCATCTTGTTGTTGCTGTTGTTGAGGTGCTTGTTGGTCTGAGAGTTGTGTCTGGATGTAATCATCAACAACTTTACGTAACTCGCCAACTTCCGTACTCTGTTTACCTGAAAACTTCTCAAGTTCTTGGTGCATCTGTACGAGGTCTTCAACAGATTTACCTTGGTACTTTTCCGGAACTTCGGGCTGCTGAGGTTGTTCCTCTTCAGGAGTCTCTACAGTATCTTGTGTGTCGAGTTGGTCTGTTGCTTCTAATTCTTCTTCCTTACGCTCATCAATTAATGTTGCTCGTGACATTCTAAACTTACCCCGCCTATTATTATTAGGTTATGGAGGATTAAATGGGAGTTGGCCTATGAGGTTTCCCGCGTGGTTTGCCCAGCCTTCTCGTGTTCACGTACCCACTTCATGTGCCTGCCGGGAAAATCCCCAGAGGAACCGTCAAGGATATGTCGAGTTGCTGATACAATCTTTGTAGCGTTAGCACCACATCCGCACCTACTGGATGTAGTCCCTGACTCTACAAATTCTTCAAAGGTATGTCCGTTAGTACAACGAAAGTCAAATACTTTAATCATCTTCTTCTGGAGGCTTAGATGCCTCTTCGTAGTTAGTTGTAACGATAGTTTCCATGTTGATTAAGTGGGCTAATACGTTTAGTTGTCCCTTACGAAAGAACATATCGTCAGCATCTTTAGTTGCTTCTATACTGTTAATCTGTAAAGCATTGTTGCCAAAGTCTTGCACAAGTTGCTTCCAGCCATCAGTAATAAAAAGACTAAAGTATGCGTCGTAGTACTGCTGTGTTTCTTGATCCATCTTGAGGCCTCTTGGGTTGTCTCTGTTGTATTAAGTGTACCTAAGTACACCTATATTATACCATACTTTTGACTAAAAGTCAAGTATTATTTTATGTAAATTTTACCGTTTCTTGGCTGTTTTCTTAGCTTTCTTAAAAGCAGAAGCTTTAGGAGCGCCTTTTGATCCTGGTTTACGCATAGTTTCACCTGATCCAGCCTTGATACGCTTACGTTTAGCGTGTATGTTGCTGTATAGTCCCCTAGGCATTATTTCTTAACCTTCTTCTTTTTCTTTTTAGGTGGTCTTCCTACTATACTTCCGTATGTTCCTTTTCCTTTTGGCATAGCTATCTCCTTACCATTTTACCTTGTTTGCCCAATAAGCCGCAGAACACTTCCCTTTGGCTATGTTTTTAGCGTGACGAGCCTTAAAGGACTTACGCCTCGCTTTCTCCTTATCAGTCTTAGGACTCTTCCCAGCACCTGATACTCCTTGTTGTCCAAACCGGATAGTCTTAACTTTACCGTCGTCACATTTAGCCACAACTACGTGTGACTTCGTGGGGTGACTAGGCGTCCTCTTTGGCTTGTTGTACCCCGACACGCCCGCTCTTGCTAGTTTTGGGTCTTTTTCCTTTGGCACTGTTAGAGTCCTCCTTCTGGCGCAGGTCCGACATTTGGTCCTCTAGGTCCACGAGTTTGCGCTCCATCTCGTCTAAACGGTTGAACTGATCCTGGAACGCTTGGTTGATTTGGCTCAGGAAGCTGTTCATTTCTGTCTGTGTCATTAACACGAGGTGTTACTCCTTTATTATCTAGTGCCTTTTCTTTTAACGCTACTTCAGCGATTTTTAACCGACGTTCAAACTCTCGGTCATCTGCATCTCCGTCTCTAAGATTACGTGTAATAGCGTTAATTTTATCAATTTCAAGTTCTTCTGGAGCCAACTCAGAGTCGATAAGATACTTAGTAGCCCTAGCTTGAGACTCAGCAGCTTGTCCCTGTAGTGCTGCGGTTTGAGCTTGTTGAAACTGCAGTTGTGCTTCTTGAGCCATCTGAGCCATCTGCTGTGCCTGCGGATCTGGTTGAGACGCCTGTTGCATAGACGCAATTAACTCTTCACGGTTGCTCAAGTTCATGTTGTCGATAATGCTTTGAATTAATATAGGATAGCTAGGACTGTCTTGCTTCATGGTCTGCAACAATTGTACAAGCTGTCCTACCTCGTATTCACGAGCAATAATACCTAGAGTAGACGTAGCGTTGAACTTGTAGTCAGCTACCGGATAGTTCTCAGGGTCAAACTGCATGTACCTGTGTGCAGCTTTAGATACAAAAGGTAACAGAAAAGACTGCTGGAAGTTAATCAGGGTGCGCTTATGACGTTTAATAATAGCACCAAGAGACATACTAATGCCAGCGGCAGTAGCTTCACCATTAACGTTGCCAGCAATTCCTGCTGAATCAACCGCTCCTGTAGCCTGCTGAACCATCTGCTGAAGCGCTTGTGCTTGTGCGAAAGTAATTTGACCAACTTGTCCAAAGTTAAACGGCTGTAAGACTTCACGCGGATCTCCGTTAGTTAGAATCATTTTGCCCGGACGTACTTCAGGTTTAGCACCACGAGGTAGCCTAGTTGCGTCAATAGCAAGCATAGGATGAATTGTGAGACTCAGTGCGTCAATACGTGCGCGTAGCTCTGTGTCTAGCGCCTTCTGGCTGTTGTAGCCTTTTTCGCATACGCCACGCCCCCAGAATCTTCCAGGAACTACGTCCCAAGGAAAAGCTACCACAGGACGATCACCCATCATGTACGGATTAGCCTCAGCTTTTAGCAGTGTACCACCGTTAGCAATAACTACAATAGCTTCAACGTACATTGACTCTGACTCTACTTCTACATCTTCAGCCTCAAGCAACTCACGAGGTACGAGTCCGTAGTACTTCGTCAGGCGTACCTTGTCGTCGTTGTAGATCGTGAGATCTTGGTCAGGTTCTAAGTCTGAGTCAGGCGCTGCAGATTCAATGTAAACGTCCCTGTACACCTCTTGCTCTTGTAGAAGTTCTATAGCGTGCTTAGATACAAACTCATCAATAGCTACACCCATAGCGTCTTCTACAGTCGTTGCTACAGGGTCTATGAGAAAGTTTTGAGGCAGTACTGGCTTGAGTTTAACAACGATTCTGTCAGTAATGTTTACACCTACAGCCTGCAACTGTCCTTCCATAATAGGCTGAGTAGCAGGAGCCATCTCCTTGATCTCCTCAAGAACTACTTCTCCTATGCCCGTGCCAAACACAGCAGAGTTAATTAGACACTCTGCAACAGCCTTACGTACTTTACAGTTCTCAAAGTCTTCTGTTAGCTTGTTACGGAGGTACTGTATGTCCTGACGGTCTTTGTCGTTAGTGTCGTCAGCGATGTCAAACCACTTACCTCTGCCAAACGTGGCTTCCTCTAGCTCTGCTACGTTAGACTCTACGGCTTGTTGTAGCGCAGGAGATATGATTCTGGAACGCTCTGATCCTCTCTGAGAATCTGCAGGATCCCACTGTCCTCTCCAGAGCCTGTAGTACTCTTCAAACTTTGCTTCGTAGTTTGACTCGTAGTGGTCACGCCAGTTTTCACACTTGGTCATCACCCACTCTTCCAGAGACTCTTCAATCATCAGAGGGTCTGGGCTATAGATATCTTCTGCCATAGTACTTTCCTTAAAGTATTGCTACGCTGTAACCAAGTGTAAAAAACACTACGGCAGAAATAGCGTAGATGCCATAGGTGTTAAACGGTCTAAAAACTCTGTGATTCACTTTAGTATCCTGCTACTACATCTAGTAGTTCGTGGTCGTCTATTTCAAAATCGTAGTGGTACGCTACTTGTGCTAACTGATCTACGTAAGCCAAAGCGTCAATCAAGTCGTCGTGGGTCAGAGGATCTGGAAACTGGAACAGTTGGTCCAAGAACCTAGAGTTCCACTCGCCTTTACTCAGTGTTACGTAGCCGTTCTCAAAGCGTCCCTGCAACGCCCACATTACCCTGTCAGTCTTCTTCTTGTTACCGTGGGTTAGCTCCTCGACTCTGAAGAACGTCCCGTAGCGCTTCTGTAGGTCCATCAGAGGCGACATTACAGCCTGCTTTGCGATGCCTCGTTCAATACCAACGCTGATAGGACGGTAATCTCTGACGGCCTGAAATATCTTGGTGGCAGTCTCGTCAAGGCTCCACCGCCCATATATAATGTTATCAACGTACCAACCATCAGGACTAACTTTAACAACAGCGATTGCGGTTTCATCTAGTTTAGCGTTCTTCGTCCGTTTCTTGTTTACTTCCTCAAATCCAGCTAGGTCAACAGCTATATAGTAATCTCCAACCTCTGGCTCTTCTCCGAACTGTACCCAATCTTCTCTGAACATCTCTGAGCCTCTGGCTTCAAATGAGGCCATGAACTCCTGTCTAAAGGCGTAACTCGACATTGATTTCTTCGCCATGTCGATTTCAGACGGGTCCAACAGAGGGTTGTCGTAGCTGGTGAAATGCCAGCCCCGGTAAGTTTCATCGTCACCTAACTCCGCGTACTTGTACAACTCGTAGAAGTGATTACGTCCCATAGGCGTACCTATGAACATCGCAGAACCTTTTTGGTCTGCCAGTGCTGGACGGAGTATCTGTTCCCATACGTCAGGCTTCATGTCTGCGTACTCGTCCATCACGAGAAACTTCAAGGACACACCACGCATTGTCTCTGGCCTATCGGCTCCCTTGAGACTAATCATGGCCCCGTTGACCAGCTTGATCTGCAGGTTGTTTATGTGCGAACCTGAGATAACAGGGTGTCCTAGCTCTAGCAGGGTTTGCCACATGATGTCTCTTGCTTGGCCCTGCGTAGGCGCAACGTAAAAAACTTGACCTCTATCGGTCTGTAGTGCATTAATGATTAACATCCAAGCAGCAAGACGGGACTTCCCTGTTCTCCGTCCTGCGGCTACTACCTTGAACCTAGTAGGATCAGAGTAGACTTCCTGCTGCCACGGCAACAGTTGTACGTTTAAGTCTGTCACTTGGTCTAGTTACAAACCCCAGCGTCTTCTGAGTTATCAAACTGAGAGTCACCACAGCCGTACTTACCGTCGTTGTCGGTGTCACAGGACCGTTGCCACGTAATCATGTCAAACGATAAACCTTCGCTCCACGGCACGTAAGTCTTACACCACTGATGTGATCCTACTGTGTAGTCGTCTGATGCCACGGGTACGTAGTCACGCTTAGTCCACGGCTTTTGTACACGAAAGAACGTGTCCTTGTTACCCATCAATTGCCTCTTGAACAGAGAACTACTAGGCGTACTGATGTAGATTTCTTGGTTGTCCTCTAGGGTGTACGTAGATCCGTCGTCGTAGTTGATAACGGTGCTACCGTAGACAATAGGGGCTACTAGTAAGGCAAAGATAGTAAACAGGTGTTTAGTCATTGTGAAAGTTCTCCTATGCTGTTTAGGGCTTCGTTAAATTCTTTTGAACCACCAAAGTGGTAAAAGATTTGTGGAATACTCCTCTTGCCACTCACGGCTTCTACTAAGTCCCAACCGGCTTGACCCGGAGGTATGTGTACGTACTTGTAGTCTAGGTTGTGCTCTTTGGCAGTCTTCTTGGCTCTACGGCACGCAGGACACCAATCAGCACCAACGATGGTAATCATCACAGATTACACTCCAGCTTAAAAGTTATTGAGAGAAAAAGGAGAATACTGTAGATCAAAAGTTACTACTACTTCTACGTTGCCTGCTGATCCTGATGATGCTTTAATTATGTCTCCTGCTTGAAGTACAAAGATAGCGTCACCGTCGATCAACAGGTTGTTTTTAGAAGTTACTGTGGTTCCATTGTAGATGTACACATCATCAGTAGGAGAAGGTTTGTCTACAAACACAGTAACGTCGTTAGTTGAGTTATGTAGGTTAGCTACAAACAGCATGTTCCAGTGAGCTACAAAACTGTCAGGAACAGTCATAATAGTCTGTGTAGATGTGTCTGTTAGGTTTACGTTTTTAGTGAATAACATTAGGAATACGTCCAAACCACAGGAACAGTTCCCCGTGTATCAACGTGAATAAAGTCACCAGCGACCCCTATGCCAGTAAATCCCATAGATAGAGCTTCTCTTATTAACGTGTACCGGTGTGCAGCGTTTGTTATTTTTATGTCTGCTGCTATGCCTTGCGCGTGGGTTCCCGGTACGTCCTTTTTAGCTTCTATAGGGTGGCTAGGGCTTCTGTAGCCGCTGGTGATAACAAAAGGGAAACCGCAGTTGTCCCTGAGTTGGTCTAACTTGAGTAAAAACTCGTCCTCCATACGGTTCTCACCAGTATGTTGACAGTTAAACTCTTCTTTAGTGAAGTATTTCAAGAATCTTCCTCTTGACACTCCTGACAACCGCAGTCACAGCCTGAAAGTTTACTCCTCAATGAGTTCACCTTCAATTGTGCTTCCGTCTTCAGGGCCTCCAAGAATTTCCGTGCTTCCGACACCAGTGATGTTAATCTGTATTGCACTTCTTCCATTGTCTTTTACCACCTCTTTTTCAAATGCACCTACTGGGAGTATTCTGTCCATCACTAGCTTCCATGCTGCTGCCTGATTCTTGTGATCGTGGTCTAAAGCAGCCTCAAAGATAGTCTCTAGTACCTTAACTGACTTAGGACTAGCTAACATCCTAGCCTTGTACTCATTAATTATAGTAGCATCACCCTTAGGTCTGCCTACTTTACCTCTAGACCCTGCAGTTTTAGCCTTAATTTCCTTTTGCTTAGGCCTACCTCTGGGTCTTTTTTTAATATTAATCTCTTTTCTAGCTGCTGCTTGGGCTTCTAGGGTGTTTTCTTTGGTTTCTAGGGTGTCACCTGACGACATTCTCCTGTATCCTTGTGTTTAACGCTAGTTCGCATGAGTCCCCTGCTTAGGTTGCAACAGATGAGGGGATCTATACGAACTATACAACACTCAATCTTTAGTCCCGCACCTGCTTCACTAAATACATCCTAATATCTACCTTATATTATACCATACTTTTACTCAAAAGTCAAGCTTTATTTTATGTAAATAGTACACAAGCTATACTATAGGCGCAC
>Ga0181394_1000586_pt1 | contig 15940 bp, 23 predicted proteins | sample 17SPOviralmetaG_FD_130123 | JGI IMG/M metagenome (GOLD analysis project Ga0181394, IMG submission 130123) | Marine viral communities from the oligotrophic San Pedro Time Series (SPOT) site, San Pedro Channel, CA, USA - 17 SPOT_SRF_2010-11-23 | ecosystem: Environmental > Aquatic > Marine > Strait...
TGCTCTTCAACTATAATTTCCATTTATCAATTCCTCTATTTTTTTGGTAAGTTCTGGACTGAACACCTTGAGCCTTTCTCTATCGGAGCCGCTCAGGAGATATTTTTCAAAACCACTTGCAAAATACTCACCAATAGAAGTAGCAGCATAAGGATTTAGAAAAAGTCCGTTTATTAAATAGTTTAAACTGTCATAACCCAACTCTTGATATAAAAAGTCATCGATATCTTGCTGGAACTCTGGGTTTGTAAAGTCTAGCCCTTCGATGTCGTGACCTGCCGACTTGATGTTATGAGCCAGCCGTTTTCTCTTGCCAACAAATTCGTTTTGAATTTTTTGATCTCCATATATTTGAAGACCGTCTTTTTCCTCTAGAGCATGAGCATTTTCGTGTAAGATGTTTTCAATGTAGTCAATATTATCGTTAAGTGTATTAGTGATATAAATCGCTCCGCTCTCATAGAAAGCTTCTAGTTCGCGCTCTACTAGTTCATCATATTGTCCAACATAAATTATATCAATGCCGTCAAACAGATGACTACTAATTTGTTTTTCAATTGTATCAATAATTTGTTGAAAATCCACTTCGTCGCTAACAAGCGGATCTTGAATATAGATCATAATTCTAGAAAAAAGAAAAAACTCTCTCTTCTGTTTACCAGAAGATAAAATTGAGTTTTCAATAATTTTTCTGATCTTAGGATCCATCTTCAGCCTGTCGCTTCATTTCCTCTTCGTATAACTTCTTGCCGGTTTCCATATCGTTAATTGCTTGATGGTAACCACGAACCCAGTTTTCCTCGGCTAGTGCTAAAAGAAACTCAGGAAATTCTTTTGCCATAGTATCGATAATCATAGCCAGAGTAACCTCACCATTCTCTGGATTTGCTTGATTACCAACATAATCTACGAGCCACTCCTTCATTGGTGAGTCTTTTTCCATTGCTTTGTTAAGCTCAGGATTTACAACCTCAGCACCAGAAGAAGCCTCTACAGTATTGTTTTGCATATTAAAATGCCTCCTTTGTTATTACATTATAACAACATGTTATATAATTGTCAAGGAAATTTATAGATATTTTGCTGCCATCGTTGCAACAGTTGATCTCTCGCCCTTTCTAAGAGTTACATGGCCCGACAAATCTAGCTCTTTAAATTTTTCTACTGCGTGAACGAGACCTGATGATGTCTCATTGATGTATACGTTATCAATTTGCTCTATATCGCCCGTGAGGACGATCTTGGTCCCTTCCCCTACTCGGGTTAGGATTGTCTTGATCTCGTGCGCTGTGAGGTTCTGAGCCTCATCAATGACGATGTATGCGTTGGCGATGGAGCGACCACGGATGTAGGTAAGCGCCTCCATCTCAATTAGGCCTCTGCTCATGTAATCATCAAGTGTTGTTTGATCATCACCGGTCAAAAACTTTAAGTTGTCCTGAATCGGCGCGAGCCATGGTGCCATCTTGTCTTCCATAGAGCCCGGTAAGAAACCAATGTCTTTACCCATGGGCATGACAGGACGTGAGACCACCAATCTCTTATATAAGCCCTCGCCAGTCTTTATTTTTCTTTGACCTTGGTTACTCATTTTGCTTTGGAGCTGATCCATACTGTAATTCGGCATTACCTGTTCTAAACCTGCGGCGATGGCTAGAAGCGTCTTACCAGACCCAGCTTTGCCAACAAGCGAAATAACTTGTACATCAGGGTCCATCAATAGGTCAAGAGCAAAAGATTGTTCTTTATTTTTAGATCGCACGCCCCAAAGACCATTTTTGAAATCAACTATTTTTTGCAGTGGAGTCTTGTAGTCTATGAATTTACACAATGCAGTTTTCTTATCGTTTGAATTTGAGACCAGCATTATAAACTGGTTGGCATATAATTTACCATACTCATCTGCCTCTGGGATAATCCTTTCATCTTTATAAAACTTATCAATGACTTGATCATCTACCAGAATCTCGGTAAAGCCAGTGTATAGATCAGAATCTTTCTTGATGATCTGATTCTCACAATAATCTTCGCTGACCAAACCCAGCGAATCACAAATGACACGCATGTTAATGTCGCGAGACACTACAATTGTCTTTCGGTTACCGTTCTCAATGTTTTCAGCCAAAGCAGTTGAAACAATCACATGGTCGGCCACTGAAATATCTAGATCCTTCGGAATGGCACTTGGATCTCCACCGCGAACTTTTAGGATGCCTTTGCCTCTAGCAATCCTAACACCTTTTTGAAGGTTACCTTTTTTTCGAAGTTCATCCAAATTTCTAATAATGGTCCGAGCATTAGTACCAACACCATCTTGTCGCTTCTTGTGTTTATCTATTTCTTCTAAAACCTTAAGTGGAACAACAATATCGTTGTTAGTGTAGTTGTAGATACAATCTGCATCCGACAAGCATGCGCTGGTGTCTAGGACGTATGTTTTTTTAGCCATTTGGTGCTCCTGACCTTTCTTGCGGTCTTACTTTAATTAGTCCAACACAAAAGAACCCGCCTCAAAAGAGGCGGGCTCATAAAACAATCTTTGTCAATTTAAAAGTCGAGGCACCTATCAGAACGCGCAATGGTTTTAGTTTGTTCTACCCCGTGCCTCCCTGCGGGTTGGGGGGAAATTTATAATGTGAATCTTCTAAATTTTTCTAAGTCTTTCTTTCTCTTAGTTTGCGTGGCATTGCTAACCATGGTAGAACTACTCTGCACTTTACCACCGCCTACATTCCACATCATCTCAATATTATTTTCTTTACAATATTTAACCTCTGGTGTGTTTTCATTCTTTCTGTCACCACCATTTGCAAATATATCTGGTTTTAGTTCTTTCAGGCTCTCTACTACTGTTTTGTCTTCATCTCTAGCTGGTACTACTCTTTCTACAAAATCATACGTCTCAATAATTTCCGCCCGTTCATCCCAAGACATAAAGACGTAGCCCTTCTTGCGAAGAAGCCACTCATCAGTGTTTAGGATAACTGTTAGTTTTCCATGTTTGGCAGCTTCCTTAATCATCCTCAGGTGTCCTACATGCATCGGATCAAATCCACCGGAAACTGCTATCGTTTTTTCACTCATCAAATTTCTCTTTTAAGCAATCTTCAATTGCTAACATGCTTGCTGCGTCGGGCGAACCTAATGCAGCTTCGAATATATAATAACTAGTTATGGTTGATATAACGGCACCAAAAACAACTCCAATGCCAAAAGCAAAATAACTAACTCCTAACTTTTTTCCCATCGTCGAAGTCCCCCTTCGACTATAACTAGTTTAACACAAGCTGTTAAATCTGTCAAATTATTTTCAAAATATTTATCCGCAGCAACATTCACACTTGCAATCTTGGGTGCATCCGCAACATTCACATTTTTCCATGATAAAACCCTCCTGTCGTAAGTAGTTTAGTTATGTGAAAACTGCCCCTCTCGGACTCGAACCGAGGACACGCGGATTAACAGTCCGCTGCTCTAACCTGCTGAGCTAAGGGGCAATAGTGGCACGCCCTAGAGGACTTGAACCTCTGACCCTCGGTTTAGAAGACCGATGCTCTATCCAACTGAGCTAAGGGCGCTTAATAATCATACCGATTGGCCTGCCTTCTACATCATCAAGAAAAAATTCTTTCTTTGATCTGGTGTTTCCTCCAGAGGGAACAATTTTTTCTACGTCTGTGTTTTTCTTTGCATATTTTACAGCAGAATCTTTTGATTTAAACTTTTTAATTAACTTTCCTTTGATATAGTGACCGTCGGTCACCCACACTTCCCAAATCTCACTCTTAGTCAATTTATCCTCAATAAATGGTAGGCCCGGTGGGGTTTGAACCCACGACCATTCGCATATAAGACGACCGCTCTTACCACTGAGCTACAGGCCTAAAAGGCCTATATCTTAGTTATTTTGTTTTCACCAAGTAGGCTAAAATCTTTCATGCTATTAGTATAACACCACTTAGTGATTGTGTCAAGAGTAAAATAAAAAAATATGGAGGTGGCGGGAGTCGAACCCGCGTCCGAAGCAATTTCCAATTCAAGTCATCCACAGGCTTGGATAGTTTTTCTAAACTAACAAAACTTTTCTGATCTTACTGTGACCAGAGACAGGTTCTTGTTTGATTTTTACAACTAGTCTGTTGTTGTGACTGGATTGGATAGAAGGCCCCAGTCAGCCTCCCGATTAAGCAGCGAGTGCTAGTTCGTAATTGTTGTTATTTGCAACTATTGTTTTTTGATTTTTTGAGTCATCACGACTGCCTGCACTATTCTCTTCTACTGCCCCGTCGAAACCATGACACCCCCGTCGTTATGCTAGCGCAGCAATTAAATTTTGCATTGCACCAGAGATCTTGTAAGCTGTTGGTCCGTAGATAACAACTATAAGACCGAGAGTAAAACTTGTGAAAATACCGTATTCAACGGCTGTAGTTCCACTCTCATCTTTAACAAATGTAGACATAATCGTACTCCTAATTTGAACACCCCCCACGGGTGTCACATAAGTAGTCTAATCAATCCTCAAAGTATGAAACAGGATTGTATTTTTTCTTCAACTTTTGAAACTTATCTGGCCTGAGTCCCAAGAATCTCATGGCCTCCACCTGCGTCCTAGTGGCAGAATAAGTATACTTTACTATAGCATCTCTGACTATATCTGTCAAGTTATTCCATAAAGGAAATCCATAAAACCTGTCGTTAACTGGTTTACCAGACAACTCTAATTTAAGACCAATGACTTCCTCCAACGAAAGGTTGGCGAGCATCGTCTCAAATTCATCATTTGATTTTTTTTCTTGACGTAGCTTGTTGGATAGGCTATAATATGTATTACGTCCTTTCCTTAATTTCTTTCTCTTCCAAGACATAACGTTTTCTTTATTATATATATAAATATATTATATCATATATTATATAAATTAAAAATCAATCTCTATAAGGTCATCTGGTTGGTCATCAATACCTGCTGTATCTTTCTTCTGAGCTTCGTACTCAGGAGTAGTAGGAGCTGGCAAATTAGTTGACAACGAATCTTCGAATCTATCACGGTAAAGCAAGATATTTGTCTTCAGGTAATCATGATAAAGCTCTCTGTCCTCATCCCCAGCTAACTCACCAAAGTCGTCAGCGATTGTATTTTGAATTTGCTTGAACGTTCCAAGTGCTACATTCCGTCCAGTTTCATCATGCTCAGAATCTTCCAAGCCCTTTGTAATAGCAACCTCTGCATCGTCCACTTCAGGCTCTTCAACATCAGGCTCTTCACCCGGTAGACCAAGATCGCCAATATCAATAAATTTATTGTCTTCATCGCCGTCACCGATCTCAATATCAACATCTTCAGAAACATCACCAGCCGGTCCCGGTGCCTGTGCATTGGCTTCAATTGGAGCTAGTAGGTTATCCATGCCGTTAATTAAGTGAGCCATGTAAGAATCTCTTTGAGCCTTATCAGTAGTCAAGCTCATATAAGCATCTTGAATTTGTGGAATGATCTTTTTAAGCGTCTTGCGGAGCACGTTGATACCAGTTTTTTCATGAGGTGCTTCCTCAGGCTCAGTTGCTTTTTCTAAAAGAATTACTTTGCGAACAAGCTGACGGAGATACTTCTCTTCCAGAAGCTCCTCTTGCTTGATTTCCGATTTAGTGTTTTCAATAATCTTGCGAATAACTTTACGCAACATCATTTCTTCAATTATTTCTTGTCTTTCGATCATATTAGAGCCCCTCGTGCTGTAATAAATAGTTTAAAACTCGTTCAACGACAGCTTCTTTTTCACGGATGAGTGAAGGCTCTTCGTCTTCATCAACTTTTCTTCCATAACCTTGAACAGATCCGCCGCCGGGCCCTCCCATGGCCGAAATCTCTTCTAGCTCTTCACCATCGGCCACTGAATCTCCAGAGTCACCACCTGTACCGTCCTGATGCATATGTGGCTCCATGTAGACTTTCTTTTTCTTTTCCAGAAGTATCTCTCTAACAAGGTCTCCGATTACAGATACCATAGAGCCTTCAGCAACCTCTTTGGCTGGTTCTAGGCCAAGAACGGATAGTATAACATCGGCGTCAGTCTCGGCAGGAATAAATCTTTCAAGACCAAACTTATCATCAATAGCAGCCCGGAAATCACTAGCACTAAGTGCTTCCTTTGGCGCAACAAAGGCACATGACATAGGATCTGCAATACTCACGCCTTCACGAGCATACTTTTCAAAATTAGCTTGAAATCTTGATTCGTCTCCACCTTTTGTACTACATCCGGGGATAATGTGGTCACCCGGTTGTGCCATTTCCATTACATCATTCTCGTTAGCGACAAACTGGTATGTTGCAGACACAGGTGAGTTAACCGGAGACCGGATAACCTCCACGGAATTTGTAAGCCCAGCGTCTCTTAAATAAACACTCCAAATTGCTTTTGATTCAGCGAATCCGATCTCTTTGCCGCTTGGAGTTTTTCTAGCCAATGGGGAAATCATAACCACAACTATATCAGCCATTTCAGCGTAGTGCTTAACCATTTCAAGGTGGCCACGGTGTGGAGGCTTAAATGCTCCGGGTACAAGCGCAACAGTTCGCTTAGGAGGTCCAATATCAGTCTCTACTTCATCTAGTTTCTCAAGTGGTGGCACATTTCCTCGACCATACTTAAAAAGACCAAGAAGCTGGTTCATCGGGGCGAAGTTACCGGTAAATTTATATGTAACGCCGTCATAGTCAAACACAAAGCCTTCAGCAGCAGTTGAAACACCTTCAACATCCTTTAGCTTGCTCATCTGCTTCGTCAAGATTTCAATGGCTTCTTCAGAACCACTGTTCTCGATGGCTGTAATGGCCCTCTGAGTCTCTTGACGCAATCGCTCGACCTCTGCCTCGTTATCCAAGATGAACGCGCTCTGGAGCCCTTTAAGCATCTCTACAGCAAAGTCGTGAATAATCTCTTCGATTGGTGCGATTGCTTTAAACTTAAGCTTGTTAGAATCGGCAACTAATTCTCTGATTGCTGCAATTGTACCGGCGTCATCTTTTGAAACCATCTTAAGAACATTTCTGATGTTTGAGCCTTTTTCTTTGAAGATTCTTTTCATCAATTCTTTCTTGACGAGATCGGGTAGCATAATCTTGTCATCAATCATCTCAGAAACTCTAGAGACTGTATAAGCACCAACAGTTTGGTTGTCTGAGATCCCAGCCTCACTTAAAGCTTTTTCTAGACGTGCAATTGCTAAGTTTACAGCAGTATCATCAGACAAAGCTTCAAGCTTTCTAATAGCGTTCATTTGCACAAAAAACTTGTCTTCTTGCCGCTCAGACTGAACTGCCTCCAAGGCACTGGATAGTTTTTTAACGTTCTTTGAAACATCACGACCGGTTGCATCTCCGGTCTCTCTACTATACTCGTTGTGACCCACTCTGTGAATCGTAAGTGTTGGTAGGTCATAATTAATTAAGTTGGCTGCTCTTGGATCTTGAACCTCAGCGTTATAATAAATGTTAGTGTCTGGGCCGAAGATCTGAATACGATCTTCCATGGACATCATACTGACGGCTTCTTCAAACGCAGCAAACGCTTCGTTAAAAGCAGTCTCCAAAGCACCTCTTCCACCAAATTTGGCAGCTAAGCCAGCGGCATCAAGGCCTCCAGCTTTGATATTTCCTTTATTACGGGCAGCGCGTGCTGTGCCAGTCTTAACATCGTAAGACAATTGTAAATTTTGCCCATCAGTCTTCTCGGTGCCTTTTAGCTCACCATTAGAAGCTGCGAGTAAAATTCTTTTAAGATCACGAAACGACAAACTAGGATTGTCGTAAAGGTGATTCATGTGTCCAGCGACACCACCTTCCGTAATAAAGTAGCCCATGGTTTTTTTACTCCTTGGACTTGGCTTTGGTTGCCTTCCGACGTCGGTATGTACGCTTTGGCTTAACAGCGGCCGCAGGCTCTTCAGCTACATCCTCAACTACAACCTTAGGCTCAACCTCAACGACTGGCTCGGGAGCTGGTGCAACCTCAACGACTGGCTCGGGAGCTGGTGCAACCTCAACGACTGGCTCGGGAACTGGCGCTTGCTGAGCATCCAAATGTTCTAGAGCTTCCCTAATTAAAGCCTTTTTGTTTTCGCTACAACGACTAAGTTTTTTTAGTAGAAGTTCTTTAGAAGTTCCATTTTTAATGTATCTGTTAGACATAATAAGTCTCCTTTAATTTGATGTATTATCTTTTGTCACTGAGTAGGCTGGTGATGTTCCAATTTGTGTATCGTCATCTCCACCCTCTGAACCGTAATAACCAGTTCCTCCGATTAGATTACGGGCATTGAGTCTCTGCCTTAAGCTTAGTGGGCCGGGAACACAGCGTGAGAATGGAATTTGTGGGGCAATGTTTATAGCATTGTCATGTATTTCTGGAGCATCGCTATCAAATTGCCCATGAATCTGGTCTGTCTTTCCATCAAACGAGTTGATAGAGTTGTCATCACCAATCAAACGTTTACCAGCCACCTATCAGCCCTCACTTCTTTCTTTTAAAGCTTTGGTGATTGCTTCACGAATGGTCTTACGGATAAGATCTTCGTTTGCTTGTCTGCTAGCGACATGCTTACGAAGTTGAGGCGGGACTTTGCTAAGATCCTTGTTCTTGTCATCATCATCACCTTCTTTCTCTTTCTTTTCTTTAGATGCTTTTGAAATAGGCTCCTCAGTGTCGCCATCTCCGTCAACATCAGGAAAATCAGGCTTTACAGCCTCCTCCAACTCTTCTTCATCGTCTTCACGACGGCCACAGTGAGCTTCATTGCTGACTCTAGGCTTTTCTTCGTCATGGTCCTTGTCTTCACGACGGCCTGTATGCATGTGCTCTTTTTGAACCTCTACATTTAGACTATCTACAGGCATTCCCTCAACAATTACATCATCAAACTCTACATCGTAGTGAGTAACAGTGCCGTCTTCTAAAAGTGTATGGTTGATAGGGTGGCCTACTTTTCCACTTGATTTTTCGGTAACAAGCATAGCACAAAGATGTGAAATTTCTTTATTTTCGCTAATAACTTCTGATTTTGAGGATTTATAGCCCCAAGAACCCATAAGTCGCTCATTAATCTCTCCGTTTCTCCATTTTTTGTAACTCATTTTAGAATTGTCTCCTTTGATAGTATAAATAGACTCTTGAAGTTGTTTTTTATGTTTATCTTCCCAATCTCTGAGGCATAAATTGCCAATTTCATACGCTTCTCGTTCCATATTACGCAAATGTTGGTTCCTCTGCGCGTATCCCGGTCCATTATAGCCAGAATTATCAAACATGCCTTGTAAATTCTGTTTGTGGTGAACCAGTTCGTGCGAAAGAGATCTTAAAATGTCTTTTATGTGTCGATTGTCGGTATAAATTACAATTTTTTTATGCATCGGGTCATAAGAACCAGTTTTTCCAAGTGGTAACTTAGAATTTGCCTTGTCAGACATTAAATGTATGTCAGGACACTTTGGAATTCCAATATAGTCCATTGCAAAAGACAAAAAACTGTTAAACAAGTGCTCAACAGAGTCAAAATCCATATTGGAGTGGTTGTGAATTGGATAATGCATCAAAAATCCTCAAAGTAATTAGTTTTTTTATGCCTCAAGGTCACTTTTTGATATAATTTTTAAGTTTAAACACAAAACATCATGTCTTTGCTCTTTTTCAAAGCAAAAAACATCCGCATGAGCAACCTGACGACCGCCTTCAAACACCAAACGCAAGCCAGATATGACCCCAGTTTGTTTGTGACCGAGTTTTGACCACAATACAACGTCACCAATTGAAAAATCTTCTAAATTTCCAAAAGTTTCACTCATAGCCTTCAGTATTTTGAGCTTTTCCGTCTAATTTTGCATCGATGACTGATTCGATGAACCCGATTTTGTCTCTAAGTCGTTGAAGGTGATCGTTTTTTAGACTTTCAAGATCCATTTCTTCAAGATTTTCGCTATCTCTGATCGAATCTTCCAACCTTTTAAGGGTATCAGATGCTGTCGTGACCAAACTGGTGAATGGACCTACTCTAGAATGGATAATATACTGGTATTCTTGATCAGGAAACGCCACAGTTGTCTTTAATTCTTGTAAAATTAACTCTTTTAGCTGTTTTTTTGTTATCTTCATTAGAGTGCGGCTCCAAAATATTAAATTTCAACCATAAATAGTTTTGTGAAATATAAAACTCACCCTAGAAGTCTCTTTTACTTTCAAAAAACAGCCACTATATACTATAGGGGGTAAAATGAATGAGACAACTATGGGGGCTTTTGCTATTATTAGCATGTTCAACTGAGTATGATGTTAGGGACATATCAAAATTACCCAGTCTAACAATTGATACGTCTACAGAACAACAAACTACACCACCGGACAAGACTGATACAATAATTCCTGAGCAAGAGCTATACGCTCAGATACAGATTGAACCTTTTGACTATAATTTTGGAGAGGTTGAGGTAGGATGTTCGGAGACCTATGACCTTACCATAAAAAGTGTGGGCACTGCTCCACTTATTATTGAAAGTTTTTGGTATATTAATAGTCTAGATTTGCAAATGACTACAAATCATAAGTTCCCCATTACGATACAGCCGGGTGAGGAGGTAATTGTTTCTTTTGAATACAATGAAGACGACACTTATGTTGATATCGGAAGATTATATATCTACTCAAACGCCCGTGGTTACCCTGAGGTGATGGCGTCTCACACAGGACAAGGCGTTGTCAGTGGAGAACAAATAGATGTATTTGAACAAACCGTCGAAACAAAGTCAGATATTCTTTTTGTAATTGATAACTCCTGCTCAATGTCAAATGAACAAAACAATCTAGCCACAAACTCAGCTCTATTTGTAGATGAGTTATTAATGTCGGGCGTAGATTTTCAAATTGCAGTCGTAACAACAGATAATCCTTCAATCAGGGGAGGCATAATAACAAACTCTACCCCAGACGTGTACTCAGAGCTTAGTGACGCCATCGTAGCGGGCACGGTTGGTTCAGCCATAGAGATGGGTCAAGAAATGGCTAAGAAGGCCTTAGAGGGCGATTTGCACCCTTCATCTGGCTTCCAAAGAACTGATGCATTTTTATCGGTAATTATCGTATCAGACGAAGATGATTTTAGTCTTTCTAGTGATGCAGAATATTATGATTACTTCTTTTATTTAAAAGATCCAGATTTATTTGCATTTAATTCAGTTGTGTCAACTGATTCTCTCTGCCCTTCTCAAGTGGGTGCAAGATACATGGCGCAATCCGCATTACTGGGTGGAGTTTCGCTAAGTGCTTGTGCCGAAGATTGGGGATTATCAGCTACGGCTCTAGCAGAATCAAGTTTTAATCCTAATGTGCATTTTACACTTTCTGGTAACCCATATAATGATTACATCGAAGTATTTATAAATGGAATTCCAACTACTGAAGGATGGATTTATATTCCGGCAACAAATACTGTAACTTTTGATGTCGAGTCGGCCCCAGCAGAGGACGATCTAGTGCAAATTTTGTACAACTATATTGACGAATGTATAGAGTAAAAATAAGACACTTTACATTTTGTCTGACTATTTAAAGTATGTCTACAAATTTGAAATTGGCCGAGTGGGGCTGGAAGATTTTTACACTTTGCATGGGGGCTTTAATCTTGCCTCTAGCGGGTTGGGTTTGGAATACAAACGTTGCACTTGCACAGATACAGAACGATTTATCTGATGCCGAAGAAGTTATCGTTGTCTTAGAGAAAAAAGTTGAAGAGGCAGAGCAAAACTCTAGAGCTATCATCTCAATAGAGAAAGATATCGAGTATATGAAAGCTGCACTTCAAAGAATTGAGAGTCTGGTTGCAGCACAGTGAAACTGTCCTCACCACTCATGATATTGGTGTTGGTGGCTTCCACTCCCGCTAATGCTCCTGAGGTTGAGGTCGTTCTGGAGGCAACAAAGGCCAGCGACGAGGTTGAAGAGTGTAAAGATGGTGTTAAAGACCTAAAGAATGGCATTGAAGGTCTAGAATTTTTCCTCAACGACAAAAAAAAGCACAAAGAGCATCGATGTAACAACAGTCAATGCACTTACAGGACTTGGAAGCAGCCAAAATTAGAGCAGTATAAGAAGAAACCTAAATCTTACTTGCCCAAGACTTGCGAAAAGAAAGACAACTAGTTCCTGCTGGCTATCTCAATTATATCATCAGGATAGACAGGATGCCTAGTTGAACTGACTACACGTCCGTTAATAGTGACAAGGCCTTTTCGTATCATAAACTCGACTATCACTGATTTAATATTTAATTTCTTACGAAGATAGACTGATAGTCCCATTCCATCTCTTGGGTCGCGCATGGTCAGCTCTCCTGTAAGAATTTTCTCCAATTGTTAAACAGCTTCTTGTTTGAAGTTGTTTTCATTTTGTGCTCGTTAACATTAGTCGCTGGCTCTGTATTTGAAGCTAACTGGTCCACTTTCTTGATAAATTCTGCCATGACTGTCTTGAACAGCGCATGCAAATCATCTTCATCATCCCAATGTTCAACCAAATCAGAAAAGATTTCCACCATTGTATCTCTATCATCTTCTCCAACAAAGTAGCTCATATCAAAATCAAAATCAATGTCATCAACGCCTCGAACAACTCTCTCGATATCTATAAAATATCTGTTTTCGTATTCATCATGAATTGGCTCGTGCATTCTTTTTCGTATTTCAAGCCAAAAATCACGAGACTTAAGAATTAAATTTACTTTTTCTTCTGTCGCACCGGGGATTTTTGTATAATCTATGATTTGTCTTGTAGTCGCTGTAATTAACTCAAACGGATTATCATATCCTTCTTCGACATTCCAATTCCATTCGTACAAATCTTTTTCACCATTTTGCACTGCGTTGCCAAGATTTATTAGCTCGCCACCTTCCATGTACCCTTCACGCGATAAAAGTTGAGATAAGATCGCCTTAACAGTCTCGTATCTGTTATTCTCTACGTCTTGCAACTCTTCAAGAAATCGTTCGAACTCTTCAGTATCATAGAAGTAAGGAACTTCCTCTCTATAGATTTTAGAGACATTTACTTCAAATCTTAAATAAATTTTACTCTCTGGTTCGAGTTTTCTACCTGCGTACATACGATACCCAGACAACCAGTCATATCCCGGCCCATAATCTTCAAGCTCTTGCTGCATATAACGAAGGTCTATACTATTGGGCATTTTTATAAAATCTTCTTCGTCCCATATAAAAGAAACATGAATATCAGGCTCTATCCATGCGGACCCCTCGTCATAATCTGTGTTTACGTTAACGGTGAAGAAACTAAGATCAGCGTCCTCGACATGTGATTCAGCCATTTCCTGAAACGTCTGGGCTTGTCTTTCATAGGTGTCCACTACAGTGTTATCTTCAACATCAGTGTTAATTTGAATACGCCCTTTTGGAACAATATTATCAGTTGCAAGCACACCAGATAATTTAAGTAATTGTTGCTGCGTATCAGTATCCTCATAAGAACCACCAAACTTAATGAATCTAGACATATCAAGTGCTAGGCCACCACCGCGAACATCACTTACTTGTTCATAGTGAAAATTATCCAATGTCTCTTTTTGATTTTCTGCTGCCCAGTGCATCATTTTTTGAGTAAGCTCGGGGATCTTTAGACCGTAAATTCTATTTTCTGGAACTGCAATGTCGTCGCCCTCGTCGTACCTCTTGGGTGTATCAGTGTCATACCGTCTAACAAGGCGAAGCCGAATTCTAGATACTGGTTCTATTTCTCCTACTCCGCGAGCATCATCATAAAATAATTCTCGTTCTGCTGGATCGCCTGCGTAGCTAGGCTCATAATCATCTAAATCGATATCTTCTAAATCTTCTGTTTTTACAACATACGCAATTGCACCCTCACCTCTAGCCTCAGCAACAGCACACTTAAAGTAAGATGCACCACCGCCTCGTGAAGGAGGAGAGTGACAAGACTGAATGTTTCTAAAGTCTGACATTCTTAGGATATCAAGCGGGTGTCTCGATAGAATAATTGAAAATTTATTGTTGTTTGTTTCCCCTTCAGGGTTTTTCTTTAAAAACTCAGCATTTTTTTGCCAATAAGCACGCATTTCTTGAATAAATTCTTTTGCTTTTGGCAAGGCCACAATAGCTATTTTTAATCTGCCCATTGGATTCTCAAATCCATCTACGCTACTCACTTGGTCGTAAAGTCCCATCTTAGCGTAGACCATTAGTAGGCTTTTTGTATAAAATAGCTTGAACATAGTGTCGTGCAATTTTGCTATTACAGCTTCTGTTTTTTCATCTGACATCTCACCATCAGCTCGCTTGAGCAAGACCGGCTGAAGTTTAATGAAATTGTCGATCAGTCTCTCAGCAGCACCCAGATACTTACCAATTTTCATTTTTTCATATCGTGCAGGAGGTGGGTTTCTATTCATAACAAAATCAATAAACTTATCATTTGCTATGGGCATTTCCCTAGACATCATGCCGGTTTCAAAATTTGGGCTAAAAGCAAGACTGTCGCTTCTAATAAAATCGCCGTTGTGATGTCTGGTTAAGAATCTAAGGAACTTGCCAGTATCAGTCTCATCATCCAATGTGGGCAAAGGAATTAAAGCCCTACGCTTACCATTAAATAACTTATCAAAAGGAAGATCTTCAGACTCTAAGTCATCAATTGCACTGCGGATAAGTTCGATCTCTTCTTCTTCGACTTCAAAGATCAGCTTTTGCTTAGCGTCTTTCCCTTCCGTTAGGAACTGACGCCAGTTAGAATGAAACTTGGACATGTATGAACTCCAGATACTATAATTAGTCTGCAAAAGTATGCTTGGCGACTTTAAATTAAATAGCTACGAGTGTTAAATCTTCGCTGTAAAGTCTTAGCGTATGTAGATCGCCCTGTTCTCCGTCTTCATCAACAAAGAACAGCACGTCATATACTATTTCATCATCTTCTTCTTCCACAGCAGTAACAATTCCTACACTACTGGGAATAAACAGTCTTCCAAACTCACCAACATACAAACTACGTCTTACCAGACTGCCGACTCTTGCACTGAGGAGTTCTTTCGGCCAGATGTCGTTCAGCAAGATAGTATTAGGCAAATACCACAGCTTTTATCTGATAAATTATAAAAGCCGGATTGCCACAACGATATATCAGTAACATTCAAGTACCCCCCAGTGCTTGTATTATAGGTAGTTTGTTACATATTCAAACGGCTACTACTCGCCGCCAAAAGCACCACCGCCTGTACCAGATAATTGAGTTTGCATAATAATTCCTCTTACTTATAGACTTCAGCCAAACCTTCTCTAATAAGTAGTTCGTTAATGTTCTCTTTTTCGATGATAATCGTGCCCAAACACCGCCCGTACTTGCCAACGCCATGGGACTGAAGGACAAACATACCGTTTGCAGCTTCTAGAAGGCCCTCTAAGCGCATCTTGGTTGCGAAGCCTTGTGCTTTCTCGTCCAAGTCCCTTGTGCGTGTCTCAGGAGCATCTATGCCCTCCAGACGAATTCTCTTGTGAACCCAAATATCAAAGCCCAAATCCACCATTGCATCGATGGTATCTCCGTCAACCACACGATCAAGCTTAGCATGATATTCATACATTATAATTTATTCTCCGAATCCAGCGCCGTGGACCCCAAAGCCTCGAAATTTTTTTCGGTATTTTTTACCGTACCATCAGAAATAAGCACCAAATCCGTATAGGATAAACGTTTATTAAACAATGAACCATCACGAAGCACAAAAACAACGTCACAAAGTCCATTTTTCAAGGTACTTGTTACAAAACCATAGTAAGAAGGCGAATGAATTGTGCCTTGAACGCCTTGATACATCTTTCGCCTTACAAGAGAACCAATATTCATCACTTATCCTTAAGACGAGCCAA
>Ga0181394_1000588_pt1 | contig 15908 bp, 20 predicted proteins | sample 17SPOviralmetaG_FD_130123 | JGI IMG/M metagenome (GOLD analysis project Ga0181394, IMG submission 130123) | Marine viral communities from the oligotrophic San Pedro Time Series (SPOT) site, San Pedro Channel, CA, USA - 17 SPOT_SRF_2010-11-23 | ecosystem: Environmental > Aquatic > Marine > Strait...
GGAAAACTTTCCCAAAAACTTTGATTATAGGACGTATGAATGGTATTATTACCAGCAATACTCACGCAAGGAATTGAAAATCCTATTGAGTGATGCTGAATATTATGTGGAAAGAAGGGACAAGGAAGGTTGGGAGGTTCGCTGATTATTGTTGATTGTCTAGAGAACATCTTCTGGGAGACACTGCTGGTGCTTGTTCTGTGGATGCTGGTTCTTCATTTTGTTCAGGTGGCACCTGCCTGATACACTCCAATCCACATCCTCGAATGGATGTGCATCTGCTGTGCTGAATTTGACTGATGATTTGGGTTGTGCCTTGAAAGCATAAACTGAGTATCGTAGGGACGAGTAAAGGGTCGATAGTCATATATATAACCAGTGATTTATTCACGAGTTGATTTGACTTTGTAAATTACTAATTAAAGTTGCCTGTGTTGATAATTGTTCGGTTAATGTTTCTACTTTATTTAATAAATATTGAACTGTTTTAGTTAAATCAGGAATTACCATCCTTATATCTAATGTCTTCGTAGTAGGTTCGTCAGGATTATTCGAATTAATAGTCCGTGTTGCTTGTGGTAATATAGGTTTCATATCTTCCCATATAAATCCTTTTCGTAGGTCACAATTACCAGAATCAGCCCTGTCGTGTTCGTCCCAATATTGTTCTAAATATTCAAATGATACAGGATTAATATTTTTAATTATATTGATACTATCACTTTCTACTAAATCATTAATATTGTTCTTGTAATCTCTACTTGAATGTGCGTTTTTACCATCATTACTCGCAAATTTTACTGTGCTTCCGTTATATACTACTAAATTAGTGTCGCCTTGAAATGCTAAACGAAGACTGCTTCCATTAAAAAAATTATGATGACTTGCGACTGTTTTGAATTCTTGATTTACTGTTTCTATTCTAAATTGAGAACCAGTATATGCTATTGAAGCATTATAATTATTACTTGCTTGAAGTTGTACTTGTGAATAATCACTGAAACTTCTTATTAAAAGATTACATAAACCATCTTTCCTAATCGTAAAAGCATCATTTTCACTTAACGGAAACTGCGTATTATTGTCTAAAATAACTCCTGCGTGTTTATACATTTTTATATTTTTTGGAAAATACTCTGCTATTGTTCCAGCATAATTAGCATCAGTTGCCGTTATTCTAACAGATGCAAAATCTGTGCCGTCATTTCCTCCATAGCCCCCTAAATCAGTTCCATTTATTTTATTACCAGTAGCATTAACAAATTTATATTTAATGAAAAAGTTCTCGTCTGTATGTAGATATATTGGTCTATTACTTGCGTTAGAAGAATTCATATATAATGGTTTATACATTTCTATACACTTCTGTTTTGCCTCAAATAAAGTATCACCATTAGTTCTTTTAATCCTAAATACAGGGACTTCGAGAGAACCATTTGACCCATAACCACCTACTTCAATACCGTCCATACCACTTCCATTAAATTTTATATAGTGAAATTCATTATCAGTCATATAAATAGTGTTTTGGTTCATATACAACGATTTATACATTTTCATTTTATCAGGGTAAAAGTCCATAACAACTTGGTCTTGATTAGCACTCTCTATTCTACAAAATGGAAGACTTGTATTACCATAACCCTCAATTAATAAACCATCCATATTAGTTGAAGAATAACGAATTGTGTGACTTCCATCATTTGCCTTAAACTGTAAAACTTGTGAATTAATATCAAATAGTTTGTTTATTCTTATTTTATTACTATACATTTGAAAAACTGTTGTAGAACCAGAGATAAACCTAATAGCAGGATTACTTGTGCTTGTTTCTTTTCCTATCAAATCAATTCTATTACTATAACCAATAATTCTACTATCACTTGTAATATCGTTTCCTTGTAAAACAATAAATCTATCATTATTACTGCTACTTGTAAAACATAATTTCTTTTTCATATTTATTGTGGTTAAAGAACAAGTTAATATATCTAATGCTGGATTATCATCATCTCCTGCCTGTAATTTAACAATAGCATCGTCTAATGTAATACGACCAGTTCCTCCGTTTTTATCGGTATATGCTTTTAAATGTAATGCTGCTTCTTTTACTGCGAAATCAAATTTACTATTACCGTGGTCGTATTGCTGAAATACCCTCAAATTATCTCCTTGAAAATATTGGAGTTTTGGTTGGAAACTATCGCTTACTGCTTTTATTTTCAATAAAGAATTTGTTGCTCCTGATAAAGTCATAGTTTCAGTAATAGAAATTGTAGGTGTTGATGATATACTTATAGTATTAGTATTAGCACCTTTTACTAAACCATTACTTACTGTTAAAGTATTTAATAGTGTTGTTGGTGTTATATTATCAATTTTACCACTTGAATTTATATTTAATAAATCACCACTACTAAAACCACCCACAGATGTATCCTTTAATAAAAATTGATTGGCTGTTGTATTTGTTGCTAAATTAAATGCATAACCATTAATACTTGTTATACTTGTTAATACATTATCTAAATTCAAAGTTATATTACCACTACTGGTTGCTTTACTTATATTATCTCCACCTAAAATATCAATAGGAGTTATTTTAGAATTACTATCAACTCCTAAAAAATTACCACTACTAAAATTTTTATTAGTATCTTTAACTAAAAATTGTTGATTATCATTATTTACAGTTAATACATTAGCATTAAAATCATTAAGTTTGACTATACGCTCAACATAGCCATTAAAAAAATCAAATGTCCCTAAAAATGGATAAGTTGATGCTGTAGATACGCCCATTAAAATTTTTTCGTAAGGTGGAGCAGTAGGTCCTGTTGATGCGGACCCTTGTGCTATTAGTCTAAATTGGTCTAATCCTCCTACTAAAACATTATTCGCTACATAAAACGAAAAACTTAAAGGATATGTTGTCCCGGGTGGTGATGTTGTCAAACTTATCTTATCACTACTTGTTAAACCATTACTTCCAATATTACCATTTACATTCAATTTATTATTATCGAGATTGGATAGCGTTCCCACTAACAAATTTTGACTAACGTCCGTGATTTGTATATCCTTGCCTACTGTCGTGAAGGAAGTGTCCTGTATGTTGAGAATAGACCTAACCATTGAATATATATATATATATAGTAGTTAATATAGAGATGAATACAACGCGATTGGGACAACCTGCGATGAAACGACCTATGATGTATGACATAACGACTGTCAATGTTGAGCAACTACCTACCCCAGGCGAGGAACAACCGACCAAAGAGAGAAAAACAGACGCGAAAGACAGAAGTCGCATCGAAGCGAAGTATGTGGAGGCACCTAAAGAATGTATGATTATGGATGATAACGAGAAACCTACCAGTTTGTTTTAATAATGTGATTTTATTTGTGATTTTATTTTCTACACTTACATTATAAAATGGATAGTGTAAAATTCCCAGATGGCGCACGATATCAATCGTGTCTCGCTCCCAATGTTGTTGACGGTAGAGCCAACAATCGCAAATACTTCCCAACCCACTCAGGTTCTTTCTCATACAACGGCACAAACGAGATTCGCATCGAAGTGACAGCAGACAGAGGTGCGATGCTGAACTCTAGTTTAGGTTATTTAGAATTCAACATTGCTGCGACTCACAGTAATGTTACTCTAGATTGTGGTGCGTGGTCGTGGATTGACGAAATGGCGATTATCAGTGATGGACAGGACATTGAGAGAATCACTTCCTACAATCTTCTCCATTCCGTGTTAACACAATATACATCCAATATGTCGCACTTGATTCAACAAAACGCACTGAGTGGTTCTATTTATGCCTTGAACACCACAGTGTCGTTCGATAGCACCGCTGCTTCTAATGTGTTCCACGGCACTAATATTGACGCAATGAAATCTACAGGAGGTAATGGTAATTATGACCCTTTCCTCAGTGAAACTATCACAGCAACTGAATCCAAGACATTCTGTATTCCACTTATTAGTGGTTTCTTGGGTTCTGGATTATACATTCCTGTAGGTGAGAGTAGAGGTTTCACCCTTTCCTTGAGATTAGCACAAACTAACAACATTGGTCGATGGAGTGCCGCTCACGCAAACAATGCTTACACAATAAGTGCTATTACTTACAATGCCCCAATAGTGATGATTGAAGACAGTGTCTTTAGAAACGCATTCAATCAAATGCTTCGTAGCGACAATAGCAACGCAGTCTGTTGGCGAGGAGACACCTACAAGCATTACATTTCTGCCTTGACAGGTTCAAGTGACCAGACAGTTATCATCAACGACAGGTCTCGTTCCTTACGCGCGATGTTTTGTGTCCTGCGCACTACAAATACGTCGATTTCTGGCGCACAAAGGTTCTCTTTAAGCACTCGCACCATCACCAACATCAATAAATTTCAAATACGCATTGGTGATGTCCTCTATCCTCAATCTCAAATCGACATCAAATGTAATGCGATAGAAAGTGGTGCTGTTGCTGGACGCAGTGACGTTCAGGGTAGATACAAAGGTAGTAAGCAAGATGCTCTCAATGTCTCGAGAGCATACGCAGAGGTCGCCAAAATATTCGGTATGCTTCACAACACATCTTCTGGAGGGTTAGTTTCATTAGATGCCTACTGTAGTGATGAGGGACTTGGTGTTACCACAGCGGGTATTCCCAATACTGCTGTAACTGTAGACCATAGTGCTCTCACACATTATGGTGTCGGTATTTTGGGTGTCAATCTCGAATCATATGAGCAAGATTCTGGTGTCAGTGGTATAGACACTGCCAGAAACAACTTGAATGTCACACTGTTATTCAATATACAAAATGGCACTTTTACTTATCAAGTAGATACTTTCTCCAAAATACACGCCGTGTATCGCCTAGATGCCACAGGAACTTTCTCGGTCAGTCAGTAAGTTAATTATATTAGTTAATTTATAACATAATGAATATCGAAAAGGCGAAGAAATATTTCATCTTTGATTACGATGATGCCAGTGACACAACGACGACTGACCCTCCAACAATAGATGGCACTAATATAAAATATGTGACTACTTTCGACATTTCACAATATAGATGTGATATTCTTAATCGTCCTTGTTTCGTTAAGTGGGTGTATGGTATTGTTCAAACGAAAAATACAGGAACTGATAACAATGCTAAGGAAAGTAACGTATTTATTAGTATTCATACCAACATTCCTAACATTAACAGTTTAGATGCCAATAGTGGTGGTCCAAGTGATTTATTGTTTGCTGTTGACTCATCTCAACTCAGAAAAGTAGGAGGTGATGCTGGTAAATGGGGATGTTACAATTACAATCACAGTGGTGAGGGGTTCTTCTGTCCTGCTCTTCCACCAAAATTGATTGTGAGAAGGATTTTGAACAATGATAGAAGTGATATAGGTGTAAGACAAGTGAAAATGAAATTCAGGTTACAGATACAATTTCTAGATTGAGTGTTTTGTGTAGAAGTGGCACTTTTTTGTAATGTATTCTCTAAAATATGTTACGAAAAACTACCACTCTCTTTTTTGTGTTTATCAGGACTTAAAGATTTTTTGTGTATATATTGTAATGAAAACCATCGGTCTCAGGTATGGATACAAATTCAAGGACGCAGACGACAAGGTGATACACACTGCCGTCAAGTCTTCCATCAAGTCAGTCTGTGACGAAATCACTGAGCATTTCGAGAATATGCTCAGTGATGAATACAAAGGGTCCAGTTTCGTCAATTACAACAACATCAGGCATCTTTACTCCAATCCCAATCGAGTCAATCCCTGGGTCAAGAGCAGAGTCGAAGTCTTCATCGTGGATTTGAAGAAAATGATAGATAGTGACGAACATATTAGTCATATTGAGTTCAAGACAGGCAAAGGCACCAAGAGACCTTGTATCCAGCGACTGTCTAAGGGTAAGATGCAGGTTCAAGAGGATGACAAGGAAAACCAGTCGCAGTAGAAGTGTCTGCCATTATCACATAACACTTTCTTTCTGTAGTTCTTCTTGTATCCTAGCATCCATCGCACCTCGTCTCTCAGTGTCCAGAAACTCGTTTTCTCATCACAATGTCTCTGTATTTTGACCACATCACTGACACCGACTTCCTCAGGATACTTGGTGTCGAACCAGTCGCACACTTCCTTCAAGGTAACACCCACGCCTTTGTAATGTTCGCTGACAGATTGATACATTTTCTTTAATCATAGATTATTTTCATTGTCAATTGACGCGTTATCTGTTCCCAATTAAACCTACTGATGATTTGTTTGTAGATAGATTCCACCAGCATCGGTGGTATAACGTATTTCTTGTACAAGTTTCCCACTCTGTTGAGATTATCTCGCAGTGTCGCCACTACCTTGGGATGTCTGGTGCCTCTCTTATGTGAACACGGCAACAGTTTCAAGCCGAAGTTGTTGAAGAAGGCAGTGGGTTTCTTGTATTCCACTCCATATTGACAGTATCCTGCGACTGTGTATGGAATGTCTTTCATTATGTCTCGTTTCCCCAAGAAACTGAAGCCGTGATGAAAGGGATTCTCCATCGTCCAGAACTTGGGTTTGAAGTAGTCGATTATCTCGAAAGCCTTCAATACTAACTGGTCACTTTCGGTCATTGCCTGTTCGTGAATCTCACGACACCATAGAACCTTCTCGTCTTTGTGCGTGATTACCCTGCCATAGTTACAGGGAGATAGACTGCTATACATAATACAAGGGGGAGAACAGTGAATGTAGTCGAAGTGTCCCGAGGGATACAGTGCGCGAAAGTCCCAGTCTAACACGCTGACATTGTGCGTAGGTTTGAAAGTATCATCTAAATCAACACTCACCACTTCGTGTCCGTGCTGTTCGAAGACTTTACCCACTGAGTGAGTCCCCGAGAATATATCTAATACTCTCATTATAGATGTTCAGGGATATTTTCCTCAGCATTTGAACGCTCGTGTTGTGATGTTTGTGTAGAAGTGGCAGTTTTTCGTAACTTATCTTAGAAATATATTACAACTTTCTGCCACTTTCACACAAACAACACATAAATATTGTTTTATGGGCGAATGTAATTTTCCTGTATGTTCTCAAGAGTATTGTTATACCTGTTAGTAATCCTCTTCTGTCTTTCTGCTTTGGTTTCTCTGGGTCTGTCCACGAATCTCTTGTTTTTGACTAAAGTAGCTCTTTTGAATTTGTTCCGTGCAACGAACTTTACTTTCTTCTCGAGTAATTCATTACCTTTTCTGTGTAATTGATACACAACATCATCGACAGCGTCTTCAATCTGTTTGAAATTCTTGACATTACGAACCCAATCTGTCGTGTTTTGATTGCCACTGCCTGACCTCAAGACCTCAGCACCTTGATATTCTAACTCATCCTTTACCAATTTCGACGCCAAATCTAAACGCTTTCTCTTCTGTGGGTCACTTAGACGTTTTCTGGTATTCCAATCTTTGTTTTCAATTGGAAGAACACCTTTGACGATAATGCCTTCTGGTATGTATCCACTGTAACGACCGAGTCTGTTGCGTAGGTTGAGCGCACTGCCTATCTTATACAAATTCTTCGTGTGAATGTTGTCCTGGTTGTGATGTTGAAGAACATAAAGACCAGGTTTATCGAACTGTTCTTTCAAAAATTGACTGACAACTACACGATTTTCATCTGGAGAAACTTTCTTTTTTGCGAACTCATTCAATCCTTGAGGTATGTCTATCTCATTACTCGCCATATATGATTACAGTATAAAAAGAATATTTTCTGTAAGATATTATCCAACTATATGTTATGATTGACACTTGGTATCAATGGTGGTATTTCGACGAACAGGAACTGAAGACTGCGAAACAACAAGTGATGTTTCTACAGGGTAGAATCGACACCATAAACAACAACACCAAGTTTACAGACAAGGAGAAGCAAGTTAGAACAGACAGAATCAATCTGTCGTTGAATGCTGTCAAGCACCTGTATGGTCTTTAAGTCATTTCTTAGGTTTCTTGCGACAGTAAGGTTTCACTATCTTATCGTTCTTGGTGACATATCCACAGACGAAGACGCTTCCCTTCTTTCTCTCACACGCTGTTGCTCTCTCTTTCATTCGGTCTTTGATTAAACCTCTTCTGTTCTTGCTGTTCGCTGTGGTGTATGTGCAGATTGCTTTTGCTTTACTGACTGCCTCCTTTCTCATCGTTATCTCGTCAGGAAGCAATCCTCTCAGTTTTGCCTGTGTGGTCTTCGCTTTCTTTCTGGTGGTAACCATCTATATTGTAGCGTAGATAAAAAAAAGTGGCAGAAAGTTGTATCCATTTTTAAGAAAGAAGTTACGAAAAACTGCCACTTCCACACAAACAGCACAACATATATATAAAAATCTTTTCGTGTCTTCTGTGTGAAAGTGGCAGAAAGTTGTATCGTATTCTTTAAGATAAGTTACGAAAAACTGCCACTTCTACACAAACAGCACAAAATCTAATCCTGCTTGATGTAATGCCTGAGAGCCACCCTGATACTGTTATTCATCTTCTTGGTGTCGTCGTGTAGCTCCTTGACTGCCTTGCTATACTTGTCTGTCAGGTAGATTTGTCTCAGTAATGTGCTGGATATCCTCTTGCCGATGTGTTTCAGGAACAAATCAGTCAGGAATCGAGTCAACTGATGAGACTTCATCACACTACCACTCTTGTTCATCAACAGGAACTTCTGTTTCGACAAGTCTCGCCATTTCTGGAGGATTCGCACCAAGGACTTAGGTATCTCTGCGATTTCGATGCCGTGTGTCTTCCTCGTCTTGTAGTCTGCTCTGTGATAGAACGCGTTAGACTTGTTTTTGAACACCATATAGTTGTTCTCGTCCTTGTCTTTGTCGCTCAATTGGTCGTATTCTCGTTTGGTCAGCATCAGGGTGTCGTGATAGTCGTTGCGACTGGGTCTCAGGTAAGTATACAGACATATTGCCACGAATTGTTGATATTCCATCAAGTCTCTGGGAGACAGGTCAGTTCCTTTCATTCTCAGTAATGTGTTAACCCTCTTTCGTATTGCCTCTCTCAATCCAATAATGTGCGCCCAACTGACCATATTGTCCTTCTGTTTCTGCGTCTTCTTGCCGTCTGCGTAGAAGTCATCCAACTTCTCTCGCAGAACGTTCAATTCCACTTGATAAGCGTCTTCTACTCGCTTGTTCTCATCACTGGTGCTGAGAGCAACGATGACGGCACAGATGTAATTCTTCTGTGTGCCGATATTGCTACTCATCTGCTTGATTTCTTTCAAGACTTCCTCTGTCCTGTTCAACCAATCCAAATCTTGTATCATTTCAGGTTCAGCAGGTGCTTTGACGGCACTGTATAATCTCATCACAGTCTTGGTGTAGGAGTCAGCAGTGACATCTTTGATATCTCTCTGTTGTTTCATTTTCTTCTTGAGTTCCTCAACATACATTTTAATCTAATGTTAGATTTTTTACACAAACATTGAACGCGTTTGATTGATAAATAATAACATCTGCTTATTAGTTAATGATGGAAGTGGAGAATCACGATGAAAACGTTGTGGATACCAGTGTGATACCCAAGACTGTCTTCGACTTACACAAGAAGTATCGAGTGGAACTGGATACGATGACTGATATGCTCAAAGTCACAAAAGACATCGAGACAGAGGAGGAGTATGTCTTACTACTGGACATATTCATCAGTAAAATCAGGTTAGGACTGCTGAACTGTAATGACCTGCTTCAACGCATATTGAAGAAGCATCCTGAGATAGACATCAACAAAATAGAATAAGATTCGTTTAGATAAGCGCGTTAAAATTGTCCTACATAATAAAGATGTCTGGTGATGCGAATTACCTTTTTACAGGCTTATTTCCTTTAAATACTGAACAGGATGACAAGGGTCTCGCCAAGATACCTTTAGTCAGCACACCTGGGGGGGACTACGACCACAACAAGTTGAAGTTCGAGTTGATGGACAAGACTGACGAGAGCACCATCGACATTCTTAAGGCAGAGTACCTACAAAAGAAGAGTGTTGAACTGGGTCTTCAGTATTACAAGGAGAAGTATGCTGAGGTTCCCATAGACGACATTCCCATATTGACTGCCGTGTATCAGGAACTGGGTCTCGAGATACCTGTAGCGAAACAGAAGGAGTTCGACAGATACTATAAGAACCTACACAAACATATCTCGAAACACGAAACAGAACGAAAAAGAGATATGAAACGCACAAAACACAAGAATGAGGGTATGAAAATGATCGAGGGAGAACATATATTATACTTCAAATAATATTATTTTATTAGTATATTAGTATATGTCACAAGAAGATACTGTCGAACACACACAATCAGAAGTAGAAGAAACACCTGTAGAACAAGAAGAAGAACAAGAAGAAGAACCAGAGTTGAAGAGTGAGGTTGAGACACCTCCAGCACCTGCGAAGGTAGATAAAAGGAAGCTACGAACCAAAGGAAATCGCAGTGAAGCACAACAGAAGGCATTCGAAAGACTACAGGAAGGTCGTAAGAAGTATCAGCAGAAGAAGAAGGAGGAGAAGTTGAAGGAAATAGAGGTGAAGGCAGAGAATTTGATTCGCAACAAGGCACAGAACAAGAGAAGTAAGGAGAACAAAATCAAGCAGATGATGAAGAAGGTTATGGAAGAGGAAGACAGTAAAGAGGACGATAGCACGGATGATGACGCAGAGAATGAAGAGATTGTTAGAAAGTTAATCAAACAGAATAAGAAGAAGAAGAACAAGACACAGTCTGTGAACAAACAGCAGGATATTAGTAGTGAGGAAAAGGAAGAAGAAGCACCACCAGCACCACAGATGTCTCAGCGAGAATGGGCGATGCGTATGGGGTTTTAATTGCGCGCGACTTGAAAAATAAAATAAGCGTTATAGTAAATGACAGTTCGCCAAGATTATTACAACGTTCTCGCGTATCCTCGCTCTAGTCGCCTCAGCAATTTACGCACATCGCGCCCAGTTACGATAGGGCGCACGAAAATGAAGTTCAGTGATGTCGACGACCCTAGGGGTGCCTACAACGTTATGACTAGTCGCACATTACATCGATTCGACAGTCATAAGTTCAATACTACTAAACGGCACAACAACAACAAGAAGGGAAAGAAGAATCACAAGTGTAGTAAGTGTCAACACAAGTAATCATCGTCTGCGAACTGGTAAGGATCTCGTTCTTCGTAAATAGACCTTTGAGAGGAAGTGCGAGATGGAGCTTGTTCTTGTTCGTAAAAAGACGTTTTAGACCTTTTGGAAGAACGAGAAGAAGGACGAGAAGATTGACGAGAGTTACCAGATGAATTACTGGTATGATGAATGTAGTCTTCATTATCGTCGTCACCATTGTTGTAATGACCGACCCACTCGCTCAGCACATTGCTCCCGACACGCCCCATATCTTGGTCGTGCTCCTCGTAGTCCTGCTCGTATGCACGCTGCTTCCTGTCGTAGTGGTGGTTGAGTTTCGCAACTTGCTCTTCCTTAAGACCTTGCCCGATGGCGTATTGTTGTTCGGCGATCTGATTGTATGCCTACAGAAGTAATCGTCAGTTTATATTCTGTGTAATTTGTGTAGAAGTGGCAGAAAGTTGTAATCTATTCTATAAGATAAGTTACGAAAAACTGCCACTTCTACACAGACTACACGAAAGACACCGCGAGACACTCACCTGACGATGTTCATATTCTCTCTGCTGCCTCCTCCTGATAGCATCCTGCTGAATCTTCTCGATGTCCTCCTCGAAACGTTGAAGGGTCTTCTCGTGCTCCTCCCTGCTCCTAGCTCGATTGTTCTTGACCTTCTCAATCGCAACATCTTGAAGCTTGATCATTGCATCCAGTTGACGCAGTTGCTCCTGGTTCTCAAGTATCGCAATACTCTGTTGAAGAAGGTTGATAATCGACTGTGCCTCGTCGATGCTGGGTCTGCTATCATAAATTGCTTTTGCGATATTGAACACAGGTGTTCCTTGAAGATCGTCACTCATCATTGCCTTGATAGACTGTTGGAACTGATACGTCATATCCTCGGTTTTTTTAAGAGCATCTTGAATCTCGTTCTTCTTTCTGGAAAGCACGGACTTGAGACCACCTTCTTTCGAAGACAATCTCTTCTCCTCTGCCTTGAACTTCTCCTCTTGCTCACGCTTCTTGTCCTCAATCTTTTCCTTCTCGGTCTTGTTGCGTGTAGGCTTCTGCGAAACCTGACGCTCGATGCCTTGACGTTCATCACGACGATGTCTGGGAACGTAATCTTGTTTCTCACGCTTTACCCTGTTCAATTTGTTTGCGAGGCGCAGTGGTGTCCCCTCTGGCACCTCGTCGTCAGTGTCATAGTTCGGTTGACCAGACACGAGGTGATCATCCTCTCCGCGAGTTCGCTTGGTGCCTTTGATCTTCTTCTTTTGCTTGTGAGGCACCCAAAATCCATTGATTTGACACCATTTTTGAAGTGCATTCCGCCAAGTGCTGGGTTTTCTCTTGTCATCACCGCTGCGGATGTCGGCATCAAGTTCCTCGCACAAATGCTTCAGGTCGCGGATCTTGTAGTCGCCCTTCGGATCGATCGCCTCGTAAATGTGGTCCAGGGTGAGTGTGTCCCCATTGCGGTACCTTTTGATAACAATCCGCGATGGCTCACTGATCCTTTTGAGTTGTCTCAATGCACCAGCATCAACCTGGTGGAATATATCACCACAGGCCCTGTCCATTATGCCTTCCATCGACAACAGCGCTTGTAACGATAATGCCTTGAATTATTTTTTTTCTTTCCAAGGCAATCGCGATGGAGTCGAGTGAGAACACTGCGAAAAGGTGTGCACCGCCTGTGGCACCCTTACCACATCAACCAGTACCCTTGACTTCGCGGTAAGTTTCGCATCTTGTCCTCCCGCACCGCTGACGATGTTGTTGTGTCGCCACTCTTTCCCGCAGTGTCACAGATGATATGAGCAATGACCTGTGAAGTGGCGCATCGATAACACCGCTCCCGCACCATATTTCGCTACGATGTGGCAGGTCATCGCGGAAATCATTATCGCGGTGTGTTGTGGTCAGGTGTCTCCTCCGCGGTAATGACCGACCTCTCGACGATGATCAGCAACAACATCTTCGCACCCTCCAGAACATCATCGCTCGAGACGAGGACACACCAACAGACATCGTGTTGTTCGACACGATTGACGAGAGACAAAGACAGGAGACGACGGGACATCGTGTGCGATACCTTCTCACGTACGCACTGTCTATGATGATGCCAGAAGACGTGTTGTTTACAGCACGCAACTGCTTCAATCTGTGGAGGACACCATTGGACAACAGCGACATCCTTATGTTCCAGCGACTTCACAACGACATTGTCAACATCGACCGAGAGATGGTGCTTCAAGAATACTACTGTTGCGTCTGCTTCGAAGTAAGATTCATCTGCGTGTTGTTTATAGTGTTCAACTCACTGATTGCCGTGTGTCTCGTCAGGTCGCTGATGAACTCAAGTGTATTCGACCTTGGGCGTGTGATGTCAAGAAAGGAATGCCTCGTCACTGTGTGTGTTTGTCCTGCTATGACCCAGAACGCACGCATTTCTTTAACTCTGTTCGTCTCTTTGACAAGTGCCCGACTTGCCGTGCTGTTCTGTTGGAGAATCCACAAGTCTACGCAGACCAGGGTCAGTTGCTTCCTCAGGGAAATTATACGCAAGCTCAAGATGAAGACTGGGACCCTTTAGCCGACTTTGGCGAAGACTGGACTCCAGAGTTTAATGATTTCGAGGAGTTTATGGGACGTTCCATTGTCCAACATCCTGAGAACATTGAACATCTTCCTGAGTGGGCTTATCAAGGTGATCGGGTTGAGCAATTTACTCTGGAAGGTGGTTCAGCAACCTGGGAAGAGATTTTGTGGTGCCACGCAAGTAACACAGTCTGGCGTCATTCTGGCCTTGGTGTGCGTCGTCAGCGTGATATGCGTATTCAGTTCCTCGAGGAGTTTCTCGAAAGCAGTGGCATCAACTATGGTTACCTCGATTACCTGCGTCTCATTCCTATCGAAGAAGAAGACCCTGCTGTTCAAGCTCCTCCTCCTCATCCAAACTATATCGAAGTGGGTGCTGATTTTGATGTGGCAAGATACCTTCAGCAAGAATTGATGAATCTTGGACAAGTCGACGCATCGCCAGGTGAGTCAATAGTTGTGTTGTCTGTGTAAAAGTGTCAGTTTTTCGTATTGATTCTCTAATAACAGACTACAACTTTCTGCCAGAACCAGAAGCAGAACCAGAAGCAGAACCAGAAGCAGAACCAGACGAAGACGAAGAAGAACTTGTCGACGCAACATCACTTTCGTGGGAATTTGATGTCTTTGAACCATTGGTTCACTCGCGAATCGTCTGGCAAGTGGAGGTCGAAGTTCCAGAAGGATATAGTCATATAGTTTTGGAAGACGTATTTGATGGATTTCCTTCTGTCGAATTCCTCGACCTTGTTCAAGAGAACGTGTCCCACACAAACTTCGAGATGCTACGTCGTTCATCATCAAATTATTATATCCTTCAAAGACCAAATGGAAATGAATTGGTCATTCAACCTCGTGATGGCGAGCTACATCAACGTAATACTGTTTTCGTTTTCGTCTTCAACACCAGTGGCGAGTGTGGCTCTAGAGTTCGCACAAATGTTCAGGTTGTATTTGCGACTGACAATGCTGGTCATCGTGGTCTTCGCATCACTGACCGAGGTGAGTCAATTGTTGTGTTGTCTGTGTAGAAGTGGCAGTTTTTCGTATTCATTCTCTAATAACTGACTACAACTTTCTGCCAGAACCAGAAGCAGAACCAGAAGCAGAACCAGAAGCAGAACCAGACGAAGACGAAGACGAAGACGAAGAAGAACTTGACCTCAGTGGGTTTTCTGGAATCGACGTTACTGTTAACAATTTGGTAAGGATTGGTGAACTCGATGCTGAACAAGGAGCAATTCTTGCAGCAAATCTTACACAAAGTATTCGAGATTTAGGTGTCATCATTAAGTGGCACTTTTTTGTATTCATTTTTTTAATAACTGACACAACTTTCTGCCACAGTTGAGAACACTCCTTATGTCGGTGGGGGTGTCAACGCATCATCTTCCTCGGGAACAGGAGCAGGAACTGGCAGTGCTGACCAACGACGATGATTTGGCCAAGAAACTTCAAGAAGAGTTCGACGCAGAAGACAAGAAGATGAAGAAGCATCGTCTACAACAAGAAAAAGATGCCAGTTACAAGAAAACAGTGACAGGTATGGGTATGAGTGTGTTTGAGATGAAGAAGACGCAGTTCAATCAAGCCACAGGTCTCAAGACAAGGAAGCAGAAGGAAGCAGAAGACAGTTCGAGTGACGAAGAATCCTTGGCTGACAGAGCAAAACGTTCAAAGAAGTAATTATTATTTTTTACCTTGACTCAGTTCATTTTAATAAGACCATTCATTTTCGTCAGTAGTAAACACGAAGACGAATGATGAGTTATATACGTAGTGCGCGATTTTTGGCATCGCAATTGAATTCTATATAAAAAGTAAATACTTAGAATTCAGCGATATCACAAAGAACCAAAGGGAGGGGGCGGGATTCGTTCCAAAAGTTGGGATTTATTTGCGAAATCGCATCTCAAAAGCATATTCAGTGTCGCAACACAGCCTAGAATTATGTGAAAAATGTGTGATATTGCGCCCCCAGAAGTGGTCTTTATTACTAATTATGGAAATCTCAATCTCAGTGGCAGTTTTTCGTAACTTATTTTAAAGAATACATCACAACTTTCTGCCACTTCTCCTCGTCTTTAAGTCCCCAATATCCTTTAAGTCGCA
>Ga0181394_1000591_pt1 | contig 15881 bp, 9 predicted proteins | sample 17SPOviralmetaG_FD_130123 | JGI IMG/M metagenome (GOLD analysis project Ga0181394, IMG submission 130123) | Marine viral communities from the oligotrophic San Pedro Time Series (SPOT) site, San Pedro Channel, CA, USA - 17 SPOT_SRF_2010-11-23 | ecosystem: Environmental > Aquatic > Marine > Strait...
GAACTAGAAGAAGATGATCAAGTCACTCAAGTCCCTGATGTGATTAAACTCCCTAACATGATAAGAAAATAGTTATTATGGAAGATTTATTTGAAAAAATACTTGCTCCTTACATGGGGTCAATGCCTGAGTTTATTATTTCTATCTTGGGTTTATTGGGGACGCTTTCTTATATTGTACCTGAAGATAGTAAACTGGGCAGGTTGTTAGGTAAGTTGACGGGGAACCTAACTAAACTTAAAAACTTTATACTGAAAAAGAAGAAATGAAGCGCACACTCATAACTTTACTCTCAATTATTTCTGTAGCTGAATCCGCTGTTATTACTTCTGTAGAAGGGAATGTATTCCTAGTAAACCCTACAGAAAACCCTAATATCAACCCTGTAATCAATATCCAAAGACCTATCCAGATCAGCAATGAGGAAGTCGTAGATATAGCTGAAAGTGAAGATAAGAAATTAGATATGGTTATCACTTGGGATGCAGATGAAGAAGAAATTTATGACTTTTATGATGCCCCAAACTGGGACTTTTCCCAATCAGATTCTCTGGAATTAGATAGGGATTCTGCTATCACTAACATATTGACTATAACCGATGCCTTAATACTTGAAGATAGCCCCTCTTATTCAAATATCGAAATAGGTGATGGGTTTTCAGTAACGTTAAAATCCACCTCTTTGACCTTCCAAAATAATAATGGTTTTACAGGGGTTAATGATAATGACGATGTTGTTTCTACTTTGAACATCTTTGAAGGCTCTGACATGGACGCTATGTTTTCCGCAATTGGGCTAGAAATAAATGTAGATTCAACTAGCAGCTTAACACTACGAGGGGCTGGGGACTCAATCAATAGTCAAACCGAAAGATCTATCGTTAACTTATCTCCAAATGCCAAACTGACTTTAAGTTCATTAGATCAATTTGCGGTACAAGGGAGCGATATCTACCTAAATGGAGTATCTTTCTCCCAAAACCCATCCATCTTGAAGTTTAATGGAACTACGGGGACTGCAATTCCAGAAATTAATTTCGTTCTTTTTAGCGCAATCCCTATTATATTGCTTTTGGGTAATAAAAAACGGCACCCGTAATGGATGCCGTTTTTATTCAATCGAAAAGTTCTCTTTCTAGTTTTCTATATCGGGCATCAGAGTGCCAAATTTCATCAGTCGGAGGAGTGTATATCCCCTCCTGAGTCTGAACTGGAGTCCCCGCCTTGAGCTTTAATGAAGACGGTTGATATATGTTCAAAGTCGTCGTTTTCGGACTTGAGCCGCTTTCGCAAGAGGTCAGCCCTATCAGAGGAGTTACTATCGCCATCAGCCCGTAGTTCTTCAATTTCATTAATGAGTTCATTTTTTATCCTTCTATGGTTGTTTTTTATCTCAAAAAACGCCAACCTGTTCCTCAACTCAAGGTAAAGTCTAAGGCTTTGAGTTAGTGCTTTTATTATAGAGATCATTTCTTTTTCTTATTTACAACGAAAACTTCTTTTTCTGAATCGCTTTCTATGATTTTAACGGAACCCATTACGTGTTTAGCACAGGTAATAGCATCATCTTCTGAAATGTACGAGTGGTGGTAATGACCTTTTTTGTCATAAACCCTGTATCTTACCAATTCTTGGTTCATCTTATTGTTTAAATTCTAGTGTTACTTTGGCTACAAATGATTTGTCATCTGAAATCAACCCATGTACTAGAGCTTTGCTACCTGTAAAATGTACAGATTTAGTGTCCAATAGATATATTTCCCCATTAATATCTAGAGCTTGTACTGATGGGGTGCTTGACGTAAATTTGAAATCTTCGCATTTTGCTATCTTTTCTTGTAACCTGCTACTCAAAGAGCTTGTTCCTATGACTTTGAAACTTGTTTGCATTATTTATTATGATAATCATAACAATCGCCTATTTGTCAACGATTTTTTGGAGTAATCCTTATTTATTTTTATTATAGTGTGAGAATAAGTGTAAATTAAAGCATGGCATCTGAAGGAAGGAATAAGGCAGCAAAAAGTTTATTGGATCTACAACCGACAGCGGTTCTAGAGCTTTTCTTGTTATACCCTGATTTTAAAAACGAACCTAGTAAGTTTTATACTTTCCATCCGGGTTCTGTATTCAAGAATCCTGTAGTCTGGAATGGGTTGCAATACATGCCTTTATCCGTAGATACAGAAGGTTTTGGCATATTTGGGGATGGTACTTTACCTAGGCCTAAGATGAGAATAGCCAATACAGATAAGATAATTACTGTATTTTTGCAGCAGTACTCAGACCTCAAAAATGCCGTAATATACAGAAAGAAAGTCTTTGTAAAACACTTAGATGATGCCAATTTTGATGGCGGTAACCCTTTTGGTGTTGCAGATGGCAATGCAGAGATAACAGAGGAAAAGTATTTAATCGGTCAAAAAGTACTAGAAAACTTCAATTATGTGGAGTTTGAGTTAAATTTACCAACAGATCTAGACAATTTTGATGTAAACCAAAGGACTGTAAACGCCAAGTATTGCTATTGGCAGTATAGGGGGTTAGGCTGCGGATACCAAGGTAAGCCTATAGAAACAGCAACTGCGGAACCCTTCAAAGACCCAAATGGCAATATTGTTCCTGTTGATCTACAAGACGATTTCAACACTTCTCGTTTTGAATACAACGCAAACAATCAGTATTTTGTGGCACGTAATGGTGATGATAATAAGCTTACAGCCTGTTATATTGAAAACAAAAAATTAACAATAGATAGGGACAAGAACGGACTGCCAATCTACTTTAGGACTTGGTATGTGTGTGTTCAAGCTCATAGCTCAACAAACCCACAGTTCCCAGAGGGGAATCCTAGTTATTGGCAACAGGATAATTGCAGTAAAAGCATACAGTCTTGTAAAAGAAGGTTTAGTGAGACAAAAACTTACCAAAAGTTTATCGGTGCGGCATCACAAAATTTGAAATATGTTTCATTTAAAGAGAGGTCAGAGTCAAGTCCTGTCGGTATTCAGTTTGCTAGTGCAGCTAGTTTATTTACTAGTGCTAATTCAGTTTTAACCTTCCAAAACTCAAACGCAAAAGCTTTCAGCATAACCTTTTGGTTAAGAAATACAAAATCGCAGGACTCAATAAAGACCATATTCTCTTCTAGTCACGATGGCCAAATCAATAGGGTCCAGAACACAACAAAAAAGACTTCACCTTTATACTACTACCAAAAGGGTGTAAAGAACGTTTTGAGTGAATCTTTTGGAGAAGAAACTCGAAAAGAAAACGTCTTTGGTTTTGCTTCCATTGTTTGGAACAAAGAGCAGTTGATTCACTCTTGGAATGACACTGTAAAACAAAAAGCCCAAGGTGTTGTAAGCACATCTGACAATACGCCAGATTTCTTTTCTTTGTTCGAGCTTCAACAAATTGGAACAGCGCCTCGCCACAATGTGTCCTTTATGGGTGATATCGCTCAAGTTTGTGTTTGGGATCGGGCTTTAACAACTGATGAGCTGACAAAACTAAGAAAGACAAATGTGTCTAGGGATGCTCCATTTAAGGATGTGTTTATGCCTCTGGAGTATTCTCAGTGTACTGGGGAATTAGCTACACTAACTGGGGAAGCTGGTGCAGGTGGTTTAGTAGCTTGGTATGATATGAATACAGGAGCTTTAGGTTCAGAAACCGGACTTTTAGACAGCTCTTCTCACAACCTGCATCTTACTGGTTATGGAGATTTGAGATCTGATAATTTCGAGACAGTTAGCTATATTAATGAAACTACAGATTTTGTAGAAAGCACACAGGAGTACTTCTTTTTGCCTTTCGGAGGGTTTCCGGGGACAGATGGGTATGACTACAACCCAAGACCTTCCCAACAATGAATGAAGAACAAGCTTTAAAAACCATAAAGAAAATATGCGAATCTAACGAATATATAGAGATTTGTGGTTTTTTGGGTTACGATAGGTCTTCAGACAAGTATGTCGTTAGTCAACAAGACAACATATCAGAAGATCCTTCTAAATACTTTATGATAGATCCTATCGACTATCTATTGTTCAAAGATAAGTGTGAAATGGTGGCTATTTACCACAGCCATATAGAGGGGAGTGAGCAACCTTCTAAGTTTGACATTAAAATGGCAGAGAGTTGCTGTGACCCTTTCTTGATCTATAGCTTGGAAACTAAAAAAATTCATATTTATAAGCCTAAAAACATGGATTTAGATGTAAGTATACTTAACAGGGTAAAGGATTGCAATGACCAAAATTAAACTACATGGCATACTGGCTAAAGAGTATGGGGAAATATTCAATATGGAGATCTCCAAGCCGAGAGATGTCATAAAAGCTATAGATTGCAATCGTTCTGGGTTCAGGAGAAGAGTGGTGGATCTGCAGAAGGAGGGTTTTGTTTACGATATTTTAGTAGACCGAAAAAGGATGAACAAGGAGTCATTCTTGAATAGCAAGAACCCTAAGCAGATAGATTTGGTGCCTGTAATAGTCGGCGCTGGGCTACCATTCCTAGTAGAAGCTATACTTATGGCGGTGGCTCAAGTGGTTATAAGTTACGCTCTAATGGACCCCGGAACATTGGATGGTGGGGAGGCGACAGTGGGAAGCACCAAAGGCTCCTTACTTTTTCAAGGAGGGAATGCAAACATAGCGAGTCAAGGTAGCCCAATACCTATAGGTTACGGCAGGTTGAAGGTAGGCTCTCAGATAGTGCAAAGTTCTGTTAAATCCTTCCCACAATCCATAGAGTCGTCCAAGGTTATGACATCCAATCAATTAACTATTATTGATTCACCTGAGGCTGAGGTAAAATCTAATAAGGTAGACACTGCATAATGAAACATCTAGAAAAAAAAATAAATCTAAGAGGTGGTTTGTTCGGTAGTAAACCCAAAGTTAAACCAGCCACTTTGAGACCACCTGCTATTGGGGATTTCCAATTTGCTTCTTCTTTCAGCTATGTGGAGAACTTAGACCTTATATCAGACGGGCCTATTGAGGGTTTGGTAAATAAAAAAGGCTCCCTGCTTGACCCCCAGAACTTATCACAGGGTGTCTACTTAAACGGAACACCAGTTCAGGTTTCCAATAATTCTAAGGTTCTGGACGCAGACATTGATTCTGATTTCAAAAAAATATCAAGTGGTGGATCTGAAATATTTGATACAACTGCAGCGCTAGCTAGCAAATCTTTCTTTAACACCATAGAGAATGAAAGAGGGGGGAAGGGTGTATTTATTCATCACGCATCCGATTACAGTAACAAAAAACCTGTACAAAGGTTGTATAATGTTGTCCAAGGTTTGAGTACTTTCAGGTATTTGTCCACATCTCAATTCACTTCTGCAATAACAGGTAAAGGTGCATTGGTGACAAATGGCTATACACAAATACACGTATCTTCTGATGCTAACAATGATATAGCATTGGTTTTCGCCTCTAGACCTATCAGGTCTGAGAAAGAAGGTGAGGTTGTTAATCATAGGGCTTTCCAGTTTGGCGAAACTAGTTTTTCAAGTGTGGGTGAAGTTCAAAATGCAAGAAGCCAAGCCTTAAAAACCTTTGCAGATACAAATAGTAGAAAGCTGTTGTCAGATTTGTTGGATATCTGGGACGATGTAACAAACTATCCAGAGGGTCACCCGATGAGAGTATCCATAGATAGGGCTATGAGGATCAACTTTGGCCAGAATTGGCAGTCGCAAGTTTCAGAATCTAATAGGGAACTTTATTTCCTTAAAAAGATTTTTGGCAAATTAAGAAGTTACGACAAAGGTGGGGCTATAGTTCTCTTTTCAGACGACTTCTCAATTCAAAACAGCAGGACAATCACCCAATCTAGCGTTTCAATTCAACCTGTAAGTTCTACCACTTCAGAGAGTCCACTAGCTACAAGAAATAGGGTAGTTAACTTGCTTATCCCTGTTTTAGATTCTGGCGGTGTAACGAATGGAAGTGTTATAGGTATTTATGTTGTATTGACAGACGACACTGAATCTGACGATTTACCAAAATCTTACAAGAATAAAGCTATTCAAGTCGGTGAGTCTGCGATGGATTTCTTTAAAAACTTAAACGGTTTTAAACTTTTCGAAAACCCAACTGACATTCTTGACCAGAACTCTACTGTAAAGTACAACTACTCTAACGTTTTAGTCGAAGAAAGGCTTGGTGAATCATCACAATTACCATTTCGTTATTTTAACGAAGTTTTTATTGATAAAAATATAAACGAAAGGCTTTATGGCCCTTACCGACTCAATGGGGAGGTGCAAAGGTTAAGGGTTCAGTCTGGAGATAAGCCAGAGGATTTAAAAAAAGATGATGCAGATTTTATGTTTTATACTTCTGATACTGACGGTGATCTACTGCCAGACTCAGAAGGTAGCAATGACAACCTAAGGGATGGAAAAGGCACTGCAAATAGAAGTTTTACAGATTGGAATTCAACTAATTCAGCCAATAACTTAGACGAAGAAGCAGTTTCTGTTACTCATGTGATCTACAACCCTAATGTAGAAGAGGTTTTTATAACATTGCAGGTTGATGCTCTATTTGACACTAACGAAAGAGATAGAAACCCTGAGAGTGATAAAGCTATAAAAGCTGGAGATAAAATACCAGCAGTTGTAAATTTTGAGATTGAGGTAGGGATAATAAAAACAGATGGCACAGAAGTCCCTAAAGAGACTAGAAGGTACAGAATGGCTGCTGTCATAGAAGGAACCACCTTAATAGACATTGGGAACGCTCACTCAACAGGCCAATATTCAGACTTTGAGTATTTGCAATTAGTTGACGGGGGTAGTGTAGAGAACCCAGTCTCAGAACCATTTAAACTTCCACCTGTAAAGCAGGTTAACACGACAGACAGTATAGAAAGCGTGTCTGAGAAAAGATACGTAAGAGTAACCAAGTTATCTACTGAAACATTTTCCATATTAATAAGCAAAGATGTTTCCCTTTATAAGGTAACGGAAATATTAAAATGTAATTTGCGCTACCCTTACTCTGCTATAATAGGCACTAAGTTGGACTCAAGGCAGTTTTCTAGCATACCGGAAAGAAGGTTTGATGCTAGGTTGAAAAGAGTATTGATCCCCAGCAATTACCACCCGACAAGAGACGACTCTTTAAAAACAGATAAGAGGTATCACGATAAAAAGACTGAATTAGACAGTTTGAGTCAAAATGATAAGTTGGTTTATGATGGTGATTGGAATGGAACTTTTGTAGAGGGGTGGACCGACAACCCAGCTTGGATAGTCTTTGACCTTTTAACAAACCCTAGGTATGGGTTTGGTCAGCATATTTCAGAGGACGAAGTGAACAAGTGGGAATTGTATAAGATAGGTAGGTTTTGCGATGCTGTGGATGACAATGGAAATTTTGTTGGTGTACCAGACGGTAGGGGTGGCTTAGAACCTAGGTTTTCTTGCAATATATTATTTAATAATAATGAGAAAATTTATGATGCGGTGCAAACAATATCCAGTTTGTTCAGAGGTAAAACTTTTTTTAGAAGCGCAGAAGTTTCTTTTGCTGACGAAAGGGTTAAAGAGCCTATAGCGTTATTCAACAATATAAATGTAAAAGACGGATTGTTTAACTACGCAAACTTAAGAAGGGATCAGCAGTTTAACACTGTCGAGGTTGGCTATTTGGATAGGTTTGAGGATTTTGTCCCAAAGATTGAGGTAGTAGAAGATGCTGAAGATATACGTAACAGAGGTGTTTTTAAAAATAGAATAGACGCCTTGGGTGTCACCTCTAAAGCTATGGCTAGGAGAATAGGTCAGCATCTTGTCTACAGGACCGTGAAGGAGAATCAAAAAGTTGCATTCAATACAGGGTTAGAAGCTTTGCTTTGCCAACCCGGAGATTTAATCATAGTGGAGGATGAATTAAAAAGTAATAAAACTAACTTTGGAAAAGTACTCAGTGTGGACTCAAGCAGTGAATACTTAAGGTTGAGTAGCCCGATTGATAGTTCTATACAGACAGGTTTATTGACTGTTTATATCCCGACAGGTGATAGTACAACTCAAGAACTTTCAAATTTGGCAAGCAATGACGGGGAGAGGATAAAGGATGTTTTTTCTATAACAGGGGACGGTGCTATACCCGGACTAAGTGATTACACTGGTTTTTACAACTTTTCTGGCTATTTAAGTGCTTACTCACAAAGTGTTTGTGATAGTGCAGACGACGATGAGTATATATTTGTAGATTACCCTGTGTACACAGGTACTGAAAATAAAAAGATCTATTATCATGTCGATGACTTAGACGGTCCAGACCCCCTAGGGAAGTGGATATTCGCATCAGGGTCCCTGTTAGCCCATGAGACAGATTTAACCACTACGGCTTCAAAAAATGAATATGATTTTTACAGTAGGATAGTGAATGGCTCCACGGATGTAGAACGAAACTACTCTTTGTTCACATTAAATAACAATTCACATTCAAAACTATATTTTTATAACCCTTCTTTGAGTGTTGGGAATATAAGTGGGAAAGATATATTCTCTGGCGTGGATAATTCGACTAATGGGGTATCTGTGTCAGACATTACCATAGGTTCCAATCCTCAGATCGTGACACTTCAAGTTACAGGATTGGTCGGGAATGTAGCTAATGAGATAGGGTCTTATGTCAGTGGGGTGGATCTACCTGACTATCTACAGCATATAAAATTAGGAAGTCCCTATCGTTTTGAAATAAAAGAAGCTTCTGACTTTCTGTACAAAATAGATTCTATAAAAGAAGATAGCCCCAATGACTACCTAGTGTCAGCTTCAAAATTTGATACAGGGAAGTACGAATTGATAGAAAACAATATTTCTTTCGAGCCAAAGGAGAACACTTACGCTTACCAAGTGCAAACCCAAGTTGGTGATGTTACATATGACACTCTGTCTTCTCCTCAAAATTTATCCTTGACAACAGGCTTAGGGACGAACGCTAATACTTTCTTTATTAGCGGTGATTGGGACCAAGTGACAAACAATAATGGGTACAATGCTATATTAAATTATGCAAACGGCTCAGTATCAGAATCTTCTATAACACAGAACACAAACTCAGTTAAATTCGATAACATAGGAGTTATCGGGAAGTTTACTTTAAATGTTAAAACTATAGGAGATAATACAAACAACACAAGCAAGTTCTTTGATTCTGACTATAGCACCATAACATCATTCTTTCTTTACGATAACCTTTCAGTTTTAGACCGACCAGTTGTAACTAATATTACATTCTCATAACATGGATAACTTTTATACATATACGCCTTCTTCTTCAGAATTAAACACCGGGATATTTGAGTTTGACTCTGTATATAGTGGGAACACTACAGATGTTACTCAAACTTCTAGTGGAAGCGGTGTCCATAATTATAGAGACTTGACATTAAACCTTCGGATTCAAGACAGGGATGGTCAAGAGGTAACGGACGCCAGAGACTTTCTGAAAAGTGCGTTTCTTACAGAAGCGAATATAAGTATACTAGAGCCAGACGGCACAGTAGCCTATGCTGATTACCAATCTGGTTACAAGCAGTCCAGTTTTACTTTTACTGAGCAGAATAACATAGATATCTTTGGTTTTTATGCTCCACATTTTGGTATAAAAACTGAGATCAAAGACCGGGATGACAATGCTACTACTAGTGAGTTTTATTTTTATGGTAATAGGCCGAAAGTTTCATCTGTCACTGTCACAGACACAGCCACTGGACACAAGTTCACCTCTTCTAATGGGTCTGCCTCTACCCAAGTGCTGTCTGGAACTTCTGGGCAATTAAAAATTGATTTTGATTTCTTAAACAGTCCAGAATACACCAATTTTGATCATGTTGATATATATTGGGCGTCAGGGTCTACATATTTTAACAGCAACCCTTTATCTGCGGATCATTTAGCTGCGACAAAAACCTTGTTCCAAAACAAAAATCAAAGTGTGTTTTTGTATGAGGAGAATATACCTCAGTTCACAGGTAGTGATCTATACCTAACAATAAAACCATACAGTACAATTGGTCTGGGTGATCAGTGGACAGTTGGCCCTTTCAAATTTGAGTATGCAGAGAAGCCCAATACAAATTATTTAACTGAGATATCTAGCGGTGACGTTACAGGAGCCTTGGGTTTTACACCTCTTTCTTCTTCAGAAGCTGGAAGTTCTGAAAATTTTTACCTTAATGGAGCTAGCTTTAATACCGGCGATGGGGTTTTAACGTTAAATGTCGATGGGGCGACAGATCAGACGGCGAATTTTGATGGTAGGTACGGGTCTCAGACTGATCTTACCACCTTAACAAATAGTGTTAGCGGTTTAAATACTAGCGTAATAAATAATTATAATTATATCACAGGAGTAAGTGGAGATCTTTATACTCTGGATTTGCAGAGTGTATGCGATAATGGTTCCACAACTTCAACTTCTATGGAGGTGAGTGCTGAATTTAGCGTGGGTGATACTTTTTCTGTAGTTGGAAAATCAACATTAAATGATTTAGATGTAGGGGCTAACAAAAAAATAACCTTATTAGACTCTAGTAGTTCTAGCGACCCTGTGGAGATTTTCACTGATCAAACCACTAGACATTTAAATTTCAATGCCCCAGCTGTAGAGTTTAGTCCTGCCTCTTATGCAGCTTACAAAAACTCAGCTAACTCTTTTGCTTCCGCAGCTTTCATGGGGACAAAAAACGTGGTCAGTGGTGACTACGATGCTATAGTTGTAGGTACAGAGAACTCAATTTCAGGGGGTGATTTTAATTTTATTGGTGGGGGTTCTGGCGTTGATATCCAATACTCAGATTACTCTTCTAGTGTAGGTGGATACAATAACGATATAACAGGGTCTAATTATGCGGTTATAGGAGGAGGCTTCAGTAATAAAATAGAGACCGCAGCAGGAAGTTTTATAGGGGGTGGATTTGACAACGATATATATGCCGCCTATTCTGTTATTGGCGGGGGAACATTAAACCTGATAACAGGATATGGTTATTCTTTTATTGGAGGAGGAGAAAACAACAAAGTGTATTCCTCTTTTGGAGGCATTTTAGGAGGGGAAGGCAATATAGTAAGTGGTAATCGCTCAGTTATTTTAGGGAGTACTGATTCTATCACTAGTGGAGATGACTCTTCTGTTATGGGTCGGAGGGGCAAGATACCTTTATCTCACAGTGGGGCTTCTGTATTTGCAGATGGGCAAAACAGAGACCACGTATCAAAAGGCGCTCATACAGCATCTTTAGATTTCAGTGGTGGGGTGTATATCCCTACAGGAGACTTAATTGTTTCCGAGGATATAACAATGGCGGGTAATATTGTTTTAACAGGGATCACTAGCGCTGAAGTCATTAACGCTTTAGGTTATACGCCACTATCAACTGAGACTGATGATCAGACTCTTAATGAAGTTCTATCCCAAGGTAATACCTCTGCGAGCGGAATAACAGTAGGCGCTTCAACTATTAGTGGGTCTCTTGAGGTCTCCAACAATGACACAGGTATATCAGATATTTTTCATGTAGACGGCTTGAATGGCCGTTTATTCGGGGTGACTGATGAAGTCACCGGAACCGTCTTCTCAGTCAACGATGCCGCTGGTCTCCCTATCGTAGAAGTTGAATCCACTTCTACATATGACAAGATCACGATGGGTGAGTATGGAACAAATGCTTTGGTGGTTAGCGGGGACAGTGTTGGTATAGGAACAGATAGTCCATCTGTCGAGTTGGATGTTGTCGGAAACGCAAAAATAAAAGCGTCTTCTGGTGATGGTGTTTTAACTGTGGAGAACGCAGCGGGTTCTCAAAGTCTTCGTATAGATCAAAATAGCATCAGGACTACCACAAACAATAATTTAACATTTTTAACTAATGGCAACTCTAATAGTTTAGTTCTTAGTCAATCCACAGATAAAGTCGGGATAGGGACAGCGAGTCCAATAGCTAAATTAGATATTAATGGAATTGAAGGTCTGCCAGCAACAACCGGAACGTCACAAAATGCTCTTTTGAGGTTAACGCCCAATGCGCCGACTAATGGAGAATCATTAGATTTCGGTATGAGAGTCAATGGTTCAGACAGTATTGGTTGGATTCAAGCTACTAATTTCGGAAATTTAGGTACAAATTATGACATAGCGATTAATCCAAATGGCGGCAACGTGGGTATAGGAACAACTAGTCCAGACAAAAAACTTGAAGTTAGTGGTGACATAAAAATAAGCGGTGGTGATTATAATGGTTTGTTTTTTGAAAATGCTTCTGGCACTACAAAAACTTTATTATACCAACATGCCACTTATGATGCACTTGTAATAAAGGATATAGTAAATAATGCAGATAGAGTTACTTTTAAAAACAATGGTAACGTTGGTATAGGAACAACGAGTCCTAGCACTAAGTTAGAAGTGGTTGCGACTGCAACTACAAGTGTAGATATAGCTCATTTTTCAAACTCAAATGGCGTTGTCAAAATTAATCATTCTTTAGATGGGGTAGGTTCAGGAAAGATATCTATCTTAGACGCTTCTAATAACGAGGATATTAGGTTAAGCGCCCAAGGAGACAGTTGGTTTAACGCTGGTAACGTTGGTATAGGAACGTCCACACCTGATGTCAAACTTGAAGTAATTGACGCTTCGCCTACTAATGGTGTTGTTGCTGACTTTGTAAACTCCACCAATGCAGGGGGAACTACTGCTGCTATAAAGTTATCAAATGCAGATTCTGAAAATTGCGATGTTATACTTGGCGCAAATAGAGTTGGCGCAAACTTTGGTTCAGACTTTTTTATATCGTTATCAGATAGTGTTGATGGGACAAATCAAGAACGATTTAGAATAACCGAAGCTGGTAACGTTGGTATAGGAACAACGAGTCCAGTTGCCAGATTAGATGTTTCAACTACTGGAGCGGATGGTATTAATTTATCTCAAGATACTGCGGCCTCAACTATTTCAAGTCGTTTGTTCTTTAGTAATGCAACTGCTGGTCAAGGTGTTTCAATATACAATTCTGGCTCAAATATGAGGTTCCAGACTGGTTCTACTATCGGTAGTGCTACAGGAACCACAAGAATGGTTATAAATTCTAACGGTAACGTTGGTATAGGAACAACAAGTCCTGCAAGCAAGCTGCAAATTGATCAATACACAGTAGGATCTAATGGCAATCAAAGCATTTTTGGCACAGCTAGCATATTCACTAATAGCGGCAGTGATGGATTATATCTAGGAGTTAAGGATGCTAGTTATCCAAATAGAGGTTATTCTTTTAAAGTAACTGAATCAGGGGTTAATTCTGATTTTTCAATCAAAGAGCATGGTTCTAGTGGGGATAGGTTGACTATAAAAAGCGGCGGCAACGTTGGTATAGGAACAACAACGCCTAATGATTTTGGTTTCTTAGAAACTGCGGTTGAAATTTCAGCAGGATCTTCGTCTTCAACAACTCTTCAACAAGCTGGGTTAGTTTTGTCTGGAAGTTCAGACGCTGACGATACTGATGACTTCGCTTATTTATCTTTCACAAACCATCAATCTACTATTTCTAATGGTAGAGTAGCAGAGATAAGAGCTTATAAAAACGGTTCAGATGTTGATACTGGAGAATTAGCTTTCTTTACTGTGCTTTCTGAAAGAATGCGGATTGATAAAGATGGCAACGTTGGTATAGGGACAACTAGTCCAAATGCTAAACTGAAAATTGAAAGTGATGCCACCTCGACAGACTCTAACACTTTAAGAATTCTACACACAAGAAGTGATGCGGATGTTGCTACACACGCTGCATTCATCGACATGGATTTAAGTGGTGCTGATAACACCACAACTGATAGAACAAATGCTGGTTTAAAAGTAGATCTAGATTCATCTGCTAATGGGGATGCGGCTAACGAGCATAGAATATATGGCGTTGAAACTGATGTTAGATTTAATGGTTTTTCAGATATTGCTCGTGGCGGGTATTTTTACACTGAATCAAACTATACAGGAGGAAAAACAGCACAATTAGTTGGAGTATATGGGAATGCTACCCATGATGCAAACTCTACCTCTGGAGGGGTATCAAATATGTATGGCGTTTATGGTACAAGCTCCATACAAGATTTAGGAGATGTAGATAATGCTTTTGGTGGTTATTTTTCAGTAACCGTATCTACAAGTAGAGGCGATGCTAATGTTGGTGTTACAAAAGGAGTTGAGGGAGAGATTTCAATAGATAAATCTACTACCATAGATTATGGCACAATGATTGGCATGTCGTCAATTATAGATAATAATGAAGGCTCCACACCTAACTTCGGAACTCAATATTTATTCAAAGGGGATTACCAAGGAACCAAAGGCTCAAATGCATTTGGTATACATGTAGAAGGGGACAAAAATTATTTTGAAGGAAATGTTGGTATAGGAACAACTGATCCGTCTAGGAAATTACAAATAACCCAAACATCCACAACAGAAGGTGGGCTTTATGTATATAGTAACGCCATACACGCTGGAACTACTACAAACTCTTTAGTTTCGATTAGGCAGGATCATGCTTCTTCTACAGGTACAGTGTTAGATGTAAGAGGTGACGGGACTGGTGATAAATTAATTGTTTGGGATCTTGGTAGTGTTTCTTTGATAGTTAAAGATGGAGGCAATGTTGGTATAGGAACAGATAGTCCAGCAGCTAAACTTCATGTAGGGCCAGACAATTTAGTCGGTAATTACACTTCGACAAGAACAACTCTTGCTGTTTCTGACACAGCTAACGGAGCGGAATTAATCCTTAGAGGTCAATCACCTAGAATATGGTTTGATGCAACTTCTGGAGGCATGGGCGAGATGTATCTTGATACAGCGCAGTTTAATATTCTTTCAGGCACACCAACGTCAGCGGGTGATTCAAGGTTTTATATCAAGGCAGACGGTGACGTTGGTATAGGAACTAATACTCCGTCTTACAAGTTAGATGTAAATGGATCACTTAATAGTACAAGTTTGTATGTAAATGATATTAGTCAACACGCATCCACAAGATATACACCACCAAGTAATAACGTTAGTTTTACCAGAACAGCAGCTTCTAACGGTAGTGACCAATGGTTCAAGATATACAGCGGTGGTGGTAGTACGACTTTAATTCGTTTAAGTATTACTTCTGGAGGAGACAATACACAGTCTAGAGATGAATTCTTGATCTCGGTAGCTGGTTATGGCTTCGATCACCATATACAGAGATTACCAGCCGGTAGATACAACGGATCTAAACTATTGGCCATAGCCACTACAAATCCAAGCACAGGAGGTATAGTAGAGATTTGGGTTAAGCTCGATGGGATGGTATCAGGAAGCGCTTCTACTAGCATTTTTGCAAATGCAGGACTAGAAAGTAGTTCTAATATTTTATCTTCTGCTACAGGCACAGCACCGACTATAACAAGTAATGGTACTCAATTAGATATTAGCGCCACTAATAGAAACGATACTACCATAATGGCTTCAAGAGGTGCTACCTTTGGAGGCAACGTTGGTATAGGGACAACTGGTCCTGTATCAAAACTCCAAGTCTCAACTACTAACGCAGCCAACATTCTAACCCTGCATAGAGATGGGTCGAATAATGGAACGAATACAACTTTAAATAGGATACAGTTTGCACAGGATTATAATAGCACTCAGCAGAATTGGGGGAAGATAGATTTAGATTCCAATTCATCTCCATACCGCACTGACTTAAAGTTCTACGTCAAGTCCACGTCTGGATTAGAGATGCTTGGGATGACAGTCCACGGGACAGCAAGTGATGGCCCAAGAGTGGGTATAGGAGTAACGAATCCATCATCAAAGCTTCA
>Ga0181394_1000592_pt1 | contig 15867 bp, 17 predicted proteins | sample 17SPOviralmetaG_FD_130123 | JGI IMG/M metagenome (GOLD analysis project Ga0181394, IMG submission 130123) | Marine viral communities from the oligotrophic San Pedro Time Series (SPOT) site, San Pedro Channel, CA, USA - 17 SPOT_SRF_2010-11-23 | ecosystem: Environmental > Aquatic > Marine > Strait...
CTTCCCTTACAAGGAAGAAGTCACAGGTTCAAATCCTGTAGCGCCCACAAGGGTTTTTCAGAAATCTACCCTGCTGATATACAAAAAACCGCACAAAAACCACACATTTTGTTTGATTTTAAATATATAGTCAAGAATTAACTTATGAAAGAGATCTTAGGTATTCAGTAATTTGATCTAGCCAATCTCTAAAAAAAGACATAAAGATGAACCATAAAATTAAAATGCCAACCCAAAAGGTATTTGGATATTTTTTTCTCATTACAAATCTCTTATATCCATTGTTGTTCCTTGATTAGTCATATTCATTTCAGCAACCTCTCCTAAAGTCACAGTTATGTCTCTACCATCTGGACCAGTGCTTATGTCATCTATTGATATAGTTCCTAAAATTAATTCTTCATTGTTTAGGAGGTTTTCAAGTTTATCAACAATTTTTCCTATCTCATCATAATAATTTTCAACAAGTGCCTCTGCATCCCAATCAAGTTTGCCTATTTTTTTTAACTCGTTAAATTCATTTTTAAATTCTTCAATTTTTTCTTTTGATACATCCTCTATAGGTAGAGAAAATACCTTGACTTGAAATATAAGTAACTCTTTAGCGTATTCTTTCCAATCCATAAGATAACTCTAACTATTTAACCGCACAAAAACCGCACATTTTATCTAAAACTGTAGATACTATCTGATAACTTCTGATATCTTTTTGAAAGAGCTTGAGTTCATTGACTCTATAATTTGAGATTCACTGATACTCCCTAGTATTTAATGGTTCTTTCCTTACAAGGAAGAAGTCACAGGTTCAAATCCTGTAACGCTCACAAGGGTTTTTTAAGAAATGGAAATAAGATATACAATTTGTGGAATAATAATTTAATGAAAATCAAAATAATCTTATTACTTATTTTTCTAATTTCTTGCGGTTCAGAAACATCTAATGAAAATTTTAATCAAGTAAATAATGACGAAGATGAGTATCTGGAAGAAGAGTACGAAGAGGATTCAGATGAAGAAGAGTACGAAGAGGATTCAGATGAAAAAGAGTACGAAGAGGATTCAGATGAAGAAGAGTACGAAGAGGATTCAGATGAAGAAGAGAGTGATGGAGAATCTTTATATGATGAATACGGAGAGTGGGATAAGGGTACAACATATTTTGATACCTCATCATCAACAAGCTCTGGATGGTATATGGGTCAAGGAACAGATCGTGAAGAACACGTCCATGAAGGTATGCAGACATCAGATGGAGGCTATATAGCTGTTGGTCATCATTGGGAAAAAGAGGAAGACCCAACTGGATTTACAGATATGATCATTTTAAAAACCGATTCTAATGGCAATGAATTGTGGCAGACAATTATTGGTACTGCTGACAAGTTCGATGTAGGTTACGCAGTAAATGAATTATCTGATGGTTATGTAGCCAGTGGAGGTCTTCACAAAGATGGTTTTCAAAAAAGTGCAATAGTAAAACTAGATTTTAAAGGAAACATAATATGGCAGAAGATATTTAATCATTCTGGTGTTGGCGGTATCAGAGGCATAGAGGTTCTTAACAATGACGATATTGTTGTCACTGGCTACAAGGAAGGTGATGAAGAAGGTTTTTTATTCATTTCCGATGGTTCAAAAGGTTTTGTAACGAAAATGTCAACAACTGGAGAAGTAATTTGGGATAAAAACCTATCTGCTATGCAAGGTACAAAAGTTAAGAAAACATCTAAAGGTGGATTCGTAGTAGGCTCTGTTGCATGGGTTGATGCAGGTTTAAACGCTGCAATGCATTATCTTGATTCAAACGGAAATACACTCTCAACAAAATTATTTGGTGGAAACAACAATGTTCAATTATTTGACATGGACATAACTGACAATGACTATGTTGTGTTTACAGGACACACAACAGGATTTCAGACCGCTAATTGGGATTGTATTGTTATGCTTATTGATGATCAAGGTAACGAAGTTTGGAAAAATATTTTCGGTAATCCTAGAGGTTATGATCCAAAATTCATACTTGATGAGTGTTATGGAGTTAGGGAGACTCTTAACGGTGGTTTCGTAGTAACAGGTGGTACCGGTGACCATTCAGATTATTTTGGATCTGGTCATCCAAATGGAACATCTGATGAATGGAAAGTTTTATTATCTGAGTTTGATAAAGATGGAAATATGACGTCAATAAATGTTTTTGGTGGTGGTCTTGATGTAGGTAATGATGCTGGAGAATTTATTGATGTAACGTCTGATGGTGGATATATTATTTTTTCTGACACTGATTCAAAAGGATCAAAGGGACCAAACAATTTTGGTTTTTTATATATTAAAAATCCTTAATTAGTCTTACTTCTTTACAAAACAATGATTGAAAGGTTTACATTATATAGTTTCTAAACAATAACTATTTTATGATGAGTATGTAGAGTAAGTTGCAAGAATAAATGCAATAGTAGTAACTGGACCCCATAATCTTCTTTCTTTAAGGGATGGAGTTATCAAATTAAATATAGCTGTAATACCTTGTAAAGCTAAAGTTGCATAAGCTGTCCACCTGTACAATTCAAAAATTAAACCAGTTACAGAAGCGATGCTTGTACCCATAAATATCAAAACAGGGATGGATAACGCAGCTGTTATCCTGCCACTTAAAGGAAGAGTACCTTTAAAACGACCACCTTGAGTAAACTCTCCCCAGGGTGCACCTAAAACAATTAACAATTGAAAAAAAATTACAACTACAGTAATTAAAATGTAAAAAATAGCTGTTAATTGATTAATTGTCATTTTCTTTAATATTAGGGTCTTTAAATTTATTTAACTGAGGAGTGTTATAAGAAAAGTAAAAGGGATAGAAATAAGAGCAATAGAGATATAAATAAGAAATAATATAATGATTGCAATAATTGTACCGATGATAATTTTATTTATATTCATTGGATTATTTTACGATTTATTAAAAAATTACATAAATTTAAAATGCAATTTTTAACTGTATACTTCAAACATGATTCATAACATAAATAATGAAATTTAAACCAGATTTTATAGCGTTGACTGGAATACTAATTTTAGCTACAAGTGTATTGCCAGTTTTTAAACCAAATCTCAGCAACACTCAAATATTTCTATCAGCAATTTTCTCTTATGTTGGTTTTCGTTTATTTATTTATGTATATAAAAACAATAAAACTATGTGGTAATTTCAAATAAGCCACTTCTGTTTTAACGACGTTTTCAGCTGTTAAAATTATCTATATGGATAAGATATCAGAAAATATTGACTGGCAAATTGCTTATTGGTATATACAGGGATTATCAACTATTGAGATAGGAAAGAAAGTTGGTATGCATAGGTCATCTATTTATAGAAGACTTCAGAAAAATTCAGTTCAAGCAATAGTTAATTCTTTCAGGAATGAGATGTTTCAGAACTTATTTGCCGGTATGTTGGGATTAGGTAGAGAAATAATTTCTAACTATCATAAAAAAATTAAAAACAATCAAGTCTCTCCATCAGAAATGAATGGTTTTCTAACAGTTTTATTTCAAATGTCTCAAAAAGAAGACCCTATTGCGTTCGAAAATTCAACACTTATTGCATATATGAATAATAAGAAAGATTTTAATGTAGATCCATTAGACACAATAAGAATGGAAGAGGAATAAATTTAATTAAAAATTTAACTTATATCGAATTAGATGTATAGTTAATATGTCTTTTACAAGACATGACGAAATTAAGGAGAAATATGCCGAAAGGCAAAGTGAAATGGTTTAACTCCACTAAAGGATACGGATTTATCGAAGCCGATGAAGGCGGCGATGACGTATTTGTACATATCTCAGCTGTTAAAAGTGCAGGTATGCAGGATCTTGATGAAGGTCAAGAAGTAGAGTACGACTTAGTAGAAAATAATGGAAAAACATCAGCTGAGAATCTTAAATAGATAAAGGTTAAAATTGTTTTACGACCGGTAGCTTGTCTACCGGTTTTTTTTACCCTAATAGAATTCTTAGGGATAGCAGTATGGATACAACAACAAGGACAGGACGAACAACCTTCTCGCCATTTTTTATTGCAAATTTAGAACCTGTATATGCACCAGCTATTTGAGCTACTGCCATTACCAGTCCTAAATACCATACAACGTAACCTTGGAAAGCAAATATTAAAAATGCAGCAAAATTTGATGATAAGTTCAACAATTTTGTTATTGCTGTTGACTCCATGATATTTGTACCTTTGATAATAATAAATGCTAAAACGAAGAAAGAGCCTGTACCAGGTCCAAAAAAGCCATCATAAAATCCAATAGCAAAAATAACTAGATTAAATATAATTAATAGTTTTTCATTTTTGTTAACGCCGGATGGTCCTTTATTAGTTATAAAAAATATTGCAGCTCCAATAAGAAGTACGGGTATAACTGATTCGAGGGTTTCGTTTGATATTCTACTTACTAGTAGTGTTCCCACACTTGAGCCAATAAATGATACAGTAAAATATATCCATTTTTTCTTTTCAACTAGTAATCCATTTTTGTAATAGTTAAATGTTGAAGTAAAAGTCCCGAAACAAGATTGGAATTTATTTGTAGCTAAAACATTTAATGGAGGCATACCAACTAATAACATAGAAGGTGTTGTTAGTAATCCTCCACCTCCAGCAATAGAGTCAATTAAAGAAGCAAAAAAGGCAACAACAAATAAAATTATGAATACTGTTGATTCCTCATATAAATAATCCATGTTTAGTCATTTTATTGTATCTCGATAATTTAATAACTTTATTAGATTAAAAGAATGTTGGAAGAAGCCGTTTCAAGGATTATTGAAGGTTCTCTATCAGGGATAGGACTAGGATTTGTCTTTTATCTTTATCCCGTAATAAGACACACATTTTCAGAAAAATATCGATACAAATTTAGATTTGAAGAAGATGGTAAATTACTCTTTCGAAAAGAAACAATAAAATATTTAAAAATCGGTTTTTTTTATGGATTTACTTACGGTTTTATTATGGGAACTATTATCGGACCATTTGGATCTCAAAACGGAATATAGATGCTTTCACTGGACATAATTACCATTGAAATTTTAAAATAAAAGTTATGAAATATTTTGGATCAATTGATCAAGGAACTACCAGTACTAGATTCATAGTATTCAATGAAGAAGGTCGAATTGTTGCTCAACATCAACAGGAATTTAAACAATATCTACCAAATGAAGTTTCAGTTGAACATGATCCTTTGGAAATCTGGAATTCTGTTATCAATTGCATTGAAAAAGTTGATAATGAATTTTCTATTAACGAGCTAGACAGTATAGGCATTACAAACCAGAGAGAGACAACTGTAGCTTGGAGGAAATCAACAGGGGAGCCTCTTCATCATGCTTTAGTTTGGCAAGACACTAGAACTCAGGATATTTGTAATGAATTAAAGCAAATGGACAATTTAAAAGATGAATTTAATAAAACGGGATTACCTATAGCAACATATTTTTCGCTATCAAAGATTTTATGGTTATTGAGAAATGTCGACGAAGTACAAAATGCCCGTGTAGATGATGATTTGTGTTTTGGCACAATTGATAGTTGGCTTTTATTCAAATTAACCGGAGAACATGTAACTGATGTAACAAATGCTAGTAGAACTTTATTAATGGATCTGAAAACTTTAGATTGGTTAGAAAATGTTTTTGATTCATTAGACATACCACTTAATTCTCTACCGTCTATTAAGCCATCTTTATATTTATATGGTACAAATGAAGAAATACTTAAGAATGTACCTATTACAGCCGTTTTGGGAGATCAACAAGCATCATTATTTGGACAAAACTGTATATCATCAGGTGATGTCAAGAATACGTATGGAACTGGTTGCTTTGCTTTAACAAATACAGGAAGAGAAATAGTACATTCTAACAATGGCTTACTTAGTACTGTAGCGTATCAAGTAGATGGACAAGATCCAAAATATGCTCTTGAAGGGTCAGTCTCTATTGCTGGTGCAGCAGTCCAGTGGTTAAGGGATAATTTAAACATAATTAAAAGTAGTTCAGAAGTTGAATCTTTAGCGATGGAAGTTAAAGATAATGGAGATGTATATTTTGTTCCTGCATTCTCAGGGTTATTCTCTCCTCACTGGGATGAAACTGCTCGAGGAGTTCTTGTGGGCCTTTCTAGATTTTCTAATAAATCACACATCGCTAGAGCAGTTTTAGAATCAGTTGCATATCAGTCTTATGAACTTCTTGAATCTATGGAAAAAGATATGGGTACAACATTTGATTCAGTAAATGTTGATGGCGGCATGGTAGAAAATAATCTATTAATGCAATTTCAATCTGACATTTTTGATAAAAAAGTTATATCACAAGAAATTAACGAAATTACTGCATTAGGCGCTGGTGCTGCAAGTTATTTGTTTATAAATAACCTCCCTTTAAAAAACATGTCTTCTTTAATTAGTCAATCTAAATCATGGAATCCAAATATTGATACTAAACAAAGAAAACTCTATATATCAAAGTGGAATAAGGCTATCAGTAAAGCAAAACAGTGGATATAACCAAGGTATTAATTTACGTTTATATTGTTTTTTTTATTGGAGCTGGTATTAATCATTTTCTTAATCCACAATTTTATGATGCTATAGTTCCTGAATTTTTACCATTTCCCAGATTGATTCACCAATTTACTGGCATATTAGAAATATTAATTCCGTTACTTTTCCTAACTAGATTCAGGAAAGAAGCTGCATTAGTTATGATAATTTTTCTTGTTGTAATATATGGAGCTAACTTATATGTTTGGATAAACAATCTTCCATACGGGAGATCATATTTTTCAAATCAACAACACTTTTTTCGTTTTCTTTTACAACTACTTTATATATACATAACTTATGTAATTTATATGTATGACAAATAAAGAATTTCCAAAAAATTTTATTTTCGGTACAGCATTAGCGTCTTACCAGGTTGAGGGAGGAATTTATAATAATGACTGGACTCATTGGGAAAACAAATCAGATTCTGTTTGTGCTGAACCCTGTAATGAAGCCTGTAAGCATTATGAGTATTACAAAGAAGATATAGAACTGTTAGTTAAGCTCGGCATTAAAGCATTTAGATTTTCTATTGAATGGAGTAGAGTTGAGCCTGAAGAAGGTAAATTTAATCAATCAGCGATAAGTCACTATGTAGATAAAGCTAAGTTACTTCTTGAAAAAGATATTAAACCAATCGTAACGTTTCACCACTTTACAACACCCGAGTGGTTGATGGACGATGGATTATGGGCTTCAGAAAAAACAACAATAGCTTTTATAAATTATGTTGATGAAATGATGAAATATTTACCTAAAGAAATAACGCTATACAATACGATAAATGAACCAGGTATATTCTCCATGTTTGGTTATCTTTCAAAAAAGAAATTTCCTCCTGGTGTTCAAAATGAAAAAGTATTTATTAAAGCTTCTAACAATATAATCTCAGCACATAAACAATCATTAAAAAAAATTAAAGAACATAACCCTGAAGCAAAAGTAGGTATGACGCATGCATTACATGAATGGGATGATGACGATAAAAGCGTTCAGAAAGAATATATTAAATATCATATGGAAGATAAATTTCTTTATGCATCAGACGAAGATGACTTTATTGCTTTACAAACTTATAGCATACGAAGAACAAGTCCTAATTTGTTTTATAGAGGTATATCCTGGCTTCAAATAAAAATTCCAATACTCAGAACATATATCTATCCAAGATTTCGTGATATTTTTTCAGGTAGGCATGAATACGAACCAGAAGGAATTAGAACTACAAAAATGGGTTATGAGTATAGGCCACAGGCTATTTTGTACAACCTCCATAGAATCCATAATGTTTTCCCAGATAAAGAAATATTTATTACAGAAAATGGAATAGCTACTGATGATGATAATGAACGTGTTGAATTTGTTACTGATGTTCTAAATGATATTCATGATTACTTATCAAATAATGGAAAAGTAATGGGGTATTTATATTGGTCCATTTTAGATAATTTTGAGTGGGATTTAGGTTATAAAATGAATTTTGGATTAGTAGAAGTTGATAAGAGTGATTATTCTCGTAAACCTCATAATTCTGCATACTGGTTCGGGAATATTTCTAAAACAAATAATTTATCAAATTAGATATTAAATCTTAAAATAAAGTCATGTACATAATTGCAGGATCAACAGGAACATTAGGTACCGCTATAGCTAGTGAGCTATCTAAAGATCATGATATTTTTCTTATTGGTAGAGACGAAGATAAATTAAAAGAACAAGCTAGCAAACATGACTGTGGGTATGAAGTCATTGATTTAACTAACACTCCTGAACCAAGAGAATTTTCTAAAATTATTGAATCAGATATAGAAATTAAAGGACTAGTAAATTGTATTGGTTCAATTTTAATTAAACCCCTCCATGGAACATCATTAGATGAATTCAATAATGTGATTACTACTAATCTTTTTTCTTCATATTTCTTATTAGCAAGTTTCGCAAGAAGATTAAAAAATGGGTCTGCAATATTCTTTTCATCTATTGCTGGTTCTAAGGGATTATCAAATCATGAAGCAATTTCTGCAGCTAAAGCTGGCATTGAAGGTTTTGCTAGATCTGCCGCCGCAACATATGCTAAGGATAATTTAAGAGTAAATGTTATTGCACCAAGTATTATGGATTCAAATATGTCGCAAAAGATACTTTCTACTGAAGCAGCTAGAGAAGTATCCAAAAACATGCATCCTATTTCGAAAATTGGGGATTCTGATGATATACTTCCTGTTATAAAATGGTTATTAAGCCCAGATGCAAAATGGGTAACTGGTCAGACGATACATGTTGATGGTGGCTTATCAACTGTAAAACCAAGATAATAAGGGGGAGTAATGTCAGAAACAAAATATCTTGAAACTCATGAGTGGTACATTCTTGATGGAGAAAGTTTTACCGTTGGTATTTCTGATTACGCTCAGGGCGAATTGGGTGATATTGTTTTTGTTACCTTGCCTGAAGTAGGACAGGAATTTAGTAAAGGTGAAGCTATTGTCGAAGTAGAAGCTACTAAAACAGTTGCTGAAGCGTATGCACCTATGAGCTGTGTCATTACAGAGGTAAACTCTAATCTTGAAACTGAACCAGAGCTTATAAATAATGATCCAGTAGGAGATGGCTGGATGGTTAAAGCTGAAATTAAAGAAATGGATGATTCAGGTATGACCTACCAACAATATGAGTCATTTATTTCTTAATGTCTGAATTAAAAAAAACTTCTTTATACGAATTCCACCTAAGTAAAGACTCTAAAATGATAGATTTTGCTGGTTGGTCTATGCCATTCTCTTATGACGGTACATTAAAAGAACATAATTATGTACGTGAATCAGCTGGATATTTTGATGTATCTCACATGGGAAGACTCAGGTTAAATTATTCCCAGATTGAGGAAATTAATTATTTAATATGTTCTGAATTAAGAGATATAGACAACACTAAAGCCCTTTATTCAATATTTACGTCTGAATCAGGCACAGCTATAGATGATGTTATATTTTGGAAATTTGAAGATGATTTAATACTTATTTGTAATGCAAGTAATACATCAAAAATTAAAAATCATTTAGACGTTAATTCAATAAATTATGATGACATAACTAATGACACTGACTTGATAGCAGTACAAGGTAAAGAATCTATAGCAATTATCGAAGAGATGATGTTAGTACCAAATAAATTTTCAACATCAAGAGATTCTAAATACACTTATGCTCGTACTGGATATACAGGCGAAGATGGAGTAGAGGTTATGCTAGATAAAAAAAACACTCTTGATTTTATACATCAATTAGAAAGTAAAGGTGTGAAACCATGTGGGCTTGGTTCAAGAGACACATTGAGACTAGAAGCCTCTTTACCTCTTTATGGATTTGAATTAACTGATGATATTTCACCAGTCGAAGCAGGTTTAAAATGGACAATAACTAATAAATCTGAATATATGGGTAAAGCAGCTATAGATAACCAACTTAATTCTAAAGAGCATAAGTATCTTAAAAGATTTTCATTAAATGCTAAGCAAATTGCAAGAACTGGGACTACTTGTAAATCAGGGGATGCAATAGGTATAGTTACATCAGGAAATATTTCACCAGTATTAGGTAAACCAATAGGTTTCGCATTATTTGAAACAAATCCTTCTGACAATTTAGTAGAGTTTGATATTCGTGGTAATTTAATAGAAGGAAATTTGTTAGATAAGAGGTTTTTAAGTTAATGTTTGTTCCACATTCAGAAATCGATTTAAAAAAGATGTTTGAAGAGCTATCTATAAGCTCTTTAGATGACTTATTTACCCATATTCCTGAAACATTAAAACTTAACGATGGTTTAAATGTACCTAATACATTATCAGAACTTGAATCAATAAGTCATTTTGAAACTATTGAATCAAAAAACACCCAAAACTTGATATGTTTTGCAGGAGGGGGACACTACGATGTTTATCTGCCTCATACTGTTAAAACTTTAACAATGAGACCAGAATTTATGACCTCGTATACACCATATCAAGCTGAAATATCACAAGGGATTCTCCAAATTCTATTTGAATATCAGTCACTTATATGCGATCTAACAGACATGGAGCTTGCAAACGCCTCATTATATGATGGAGCTACTTCTGTTGCTGAAGCAATTTCTGTTGCCATTAACAAAACAAAAAGAGATGGGGTAGTTGTCTCTAGTGGATTTAATCCAAATACAAAAGAAGTAGTGAATACTTTGGTAGATAGAAACAAGTTCGATATTAAGTATGTTGATCTTGTCGATTATATGTTTCCTGAAGATTATATCTTTTCTGAAAGTGATGCAGCTTTTGTTGTTTCTCTTCCACATTATGAAGGTTCAGCTCAAGATCTAACATCAATTGTTCATAACGCCAAAGCAGCAGGTGTAATAACAATATGTTATGTAGATCCTTCAATGCTAGGAATAATAAAAACTCCTGGATCAATGGGATTCGATATTGTTGTAGCTGAAGGTCAGTCAATGGGATCACCATTATCATTTGGGGGTCCAACAGTTGGCTGGTTTGCTACAAAAAAAGAATTAGCACGTTTAGTTCCTGGAAGAATAATAGGTGAGTCGAGAGATGCAGAACATACAAAAACATATGTGATGACCCTTAGAGCCAGAGAACAAGACATAAGAAGAGAAAAAGCATCATCTAATATATGTACCAACCAAACACTAAATGCTGTCGGTTCTACGATCCATTTATCATGGTTAGGACCTCAAGGGTTGTATGAAATTGGTTATCAAGCTATTCAAAAAGCTTCTTATATGAAACAACAGTTAACTGAAAAAGATTTTATAATTTCAAATCCTAACAACTCCTTGAGAGAATTTATATTGCAAACATCTAGGTCAGCCGAAGAAGTAATACTAGACATGGGTACAAAAGGTTTTCTTGCTGGTATTAAATATTCTGATAATGAAATACTTGTTGCAGTTACTGAAAAAAGAACAAAACATGAAATTGATAACTATATAAAAGCAATTCAGGAGGTCGACAATGCATAGTGGAGGTAACGCAAGTTCATTGCCACTTGTAGGTGGTGCACCTGAGCCAACAATAAATCAATTATCAAATCCTGGAAGACGTGCATCTAGATTCCCTAAATTAGACGTTCCTGTTACAGAAATTAATAACCCGGCAATACGTAATGATAAGCCAACTCTTCCTGAAGTGTCTGAGCATGATTTAGTTATGCATTATTCACGATTAGCTCATAGAAACTTTGCTGTTGATTTAGGTTTTTATCCACTTGGATCATGCACTATGAAATATAACCCTAGATTTGCTGATTATGTTGCTGGTCTAAATACATTTGCTAATTCGCATCCAGCTACACCTGCTGAATTTACTCAAGGCAATCTAGAAGTTCTTCACGAACTTGAAAAATTTCTAGTAGAGATTACTGGCATGGATAATGCAACATTTCAACCACCAGCTGGTGCATCAGGTGAGTTAACAGGATTATTAATTATTAAAAAATATTTAGAAGAGAATAATTTAAATAATAAAAAAGACATTATAGTACCTGATTCAGCACATGGAACAAACCCAGCTTCAGCAAAAATGGCTGGATTTAATGTAGTTGAAGTATCTACAGATCTTAGAGGTATGGTAAATATTGATGATTTACGCAGCTTGGTAAATGAGAATACAGCTGGATTATTGTTAACAAATCCAAATACTGGGGGACTTTTTGAAGAAAATATCATGGAAATATCTAACATCATTCATGAAAATGGTGGATTAGTTTATTACGACGGTGCTAATTTGAATGCAATAGTTGGTGTATGTAGGCCAGGAGATATGGGATTTGATATTGTTCATTCAAACTTACATAAAACTTTTGCAACTCCTCATGGTGGTGGTGGTCCTGGTTCTGGACCGGTTGCTGTAAAGGCATTTTTAAAAGAGTATTTGCCTGGTCCAATAGTTGAAAAAAATGGTGATCATTATGAGTGGTATATGCCGAAATCATCTATTGGGCGTATGCACGGTTATCATGGAAATTTTCTTGTTGCACTAAGAGCACTAGTTTATATGAAACTACTAGGCAAGGAAGGTCTAGATACTTTAGGCTCATATGCAGTTTTAAACGCTCGATACCTAAGCTCAGTTATCTCAAAAATAATTCCTCTAGCTTACAATGAACCATGTATGCATGAATTTGTTGCAACAGTTAAAGACTTAAAGAAATCACATAAGATTAAGGCCTACGATGTAGGAAAAGCTTTACTAGATAAAGGATTTCATTCACCAACCATTTACTTTCCTCTAATAGTTGAAGAAGCATTGATGTTTGAGCCAACAGAGACTCAATCTGTAGACACACTAGATGACTTAGCAGAAACTCTTAAAGTAATAATTGAAGAACTACAAGGTGAGGATATATCTTTAGAATCATACCCAAAAAACCTACCTGTGGGAAGACCTAACGAGTTAATACCCGCAAAACACTTAACAGTTAATTGGGGAGATTTTGAACTTCTTGAAATAACTGAATAGTATACATATATGAATCCTTCAAAGATTGATATAGATAGAAATATTAGTAAATTAAGAGTTAACTCAGCCGAATTCTTAAATCTTGATAAAACTAATTTAATATCAATGCTTGAGCAAACAGTAGACAATATAAAAACAATTTCATACTACTGGGCATCACTTTCTTCTGAAAAAAAAGGTCATTTAACAAAATCTAAAGAGGGAGAAGAATGGATTGGAGGTCCGTTTTCTTGCATATATGCATTGCAATACTTTATTGACTACTTACAAAATGATGATGGACTTGATGTTACTAAATTTGATGAATCAACAAAAAGCTATAAAGTTTTTCCTACAAAAAATATTGAGAAATTACTATTTCCTTTTTTAGAAGGAGAAATAAGATTTGGAAAAAATTTAAATTTCAATCAAATTAATGAATATAGGGGTTTTGCAAATAGATTTAACAATAATAAACCCAAAATTACATTAATCCTTGGTGCTGGTAATGTATCATCAATTCCCGTACTAGATGCATTGTTTCATATGATTGCACATAAGTCAGTTATTTATATAAAACTTAATCCAGTTAATGATTATTTACTTCCAATCTTTACACAAGTATTCGAACCTTTTATATCTAGAGGATTCATGATTATTACAGAAGGGGATATGGAAGCGTCAAAGTATTTAACTGAACATGAAGGCTTTCAACAAATACATTTAACTGGTTCCAACTACACATATGAAAATATTGTTTATGGAAGAACACTATCCGATAAAGAGCGGTCTTTAAAAACATTACCAAAAATTAATAAAAAACCTATAACTACTGAACTAGGCAATGTAACTCCAATTATTGTTCATCCTGGAAATTGGTCACGAGCAGAAATAAGACACCAAGCCAAAAAGATTGTCACTGCAAAACTAAATAATTCCGGTTTTAACTGTATTGCGGCTCAAGTGATTATTCTTCCGAAGAATTGGAAGCATACTGATAAATTAAAACGAGATATTAAGTACTATCTTAAAAAAGTCGGTGATACAACATCATATTATCCAGGAGCCAGCGAAAATTTAAATGATCTTGTACAAACCGAGAATTACGATCAAATAAATAATTTATCATGTAGTACTCCATTTTTGGTTAGTGATTTAAATTTAGAAAAAGAATATGCAAATAAGGAAGTTTGGTCAACTGCACTTTATTTTCAAGAATTACCATACAGTACTTATGAAAACTTTTGTTCTAAAGCAGTTGATTATGTAAATAATCATTTATGGGGAAACCTAGGTGTCACTGTACTTATTAAAAATCATAAAAAGAAAACAAATCAAGGTATATTAAACACTTATATTGAAGAACTTAAATATGGTACAGTAGCAATTAATGAATGGTCAGCACTAGGCTTCGTCATACCAACGTTACCTTGGGGCGGATACCCAGGTAATAAGGATAATGATATACAAAGTGGTCAAGGGTACGTTCATAATGCGTTATTATTTGAATCACCTCAAAAAGGGATAGTATATTCTAGATTTAGACTCTCGCCACTTATAGATCCTCCATGGTTTGTTACAAATAAAAAAGCTCATAGAATTTTCAGACATTTAACTTATTATCAAGCTACAAAATCAAAAATAAATTTAATTAAATTAATATTTTCTACACTAATATAACAATATGAAAAGATTCTCATATGTATTATTAACAATAGTTTTAATTGCATGTGGTTCTTCTACCGAAGAATCCCAAACTTCTGATGTTTCAGAAGTAGAAGCTGAAGAAACTACTTCTACAACTTCAAATAATAATGATTCAGCATCAGAATCCAATACCCAACCTGATAATTCTATTATTGGTTATGATTTTGACGTTGATAAAATGTCACCATTTACAGGTCTTGAATTACCTGCAGAAACATGGCTTAAAAGACCTAGAAGAACTATTGCATTTAAAATTGACAACAATATTAACGCTCGCCCTCAATCAGGCCTTCAAGAAGCAGATGCTGTTCATGAGATTTTAGTAGAAGGTGGTATGACTAGATTTTTAGCTTTCTTCCTTGATAATTCTTCAAAATATTTAGGGCCAGTTAGATCAGCTAGACCAACTGATCCAACAATGGTTAGACCATACGGCGGAACATTGGTAGTGTCTGGTGCAACTGATGGATTAATCCCGTCTATTAGAGAATTAGGCGTACCAGTATTAGAGGAACAATCTTCTCCAACAATGTTTAGAATTTCATCTAGAAAAGCTCCACATAATTTATATGCTGACACAGAGCTTGTTAGGGAAAAAATTAATGATAAAGGGTACTATTTTCTTCAACCCGGTCCAGAACCTCTTTATGCTTTCGGTTTAGACCAAAGCAGTTGGTTGCCTGGTGCTAATAAAGTTACTGTTAAGTATTCAGATTTCACAACTATTATTTGGAAACTGGATGAAGAAAGTTACTCAAGGTTTATTATTGATAGTTATTCTGATAATAAAGAAGCTGTTGCACATAACTTTGTAAGTCAAGATGGGAATTACACAGACATAATTAAATCTGAAACAATCGTTGTGCTTCAAGGTGCACTATATAAAGATGCAGCTACTACTTTACCGAGTGTTTTAACAGTTGGAGTAGGTAAAGCCTATGTTTTTAATAATGGTAATTATATTGAAGGAACTTGGAGAAGAGGAGATATAGTTGATTCCTTTGTATTAACTGATTCTCAAGGAAATATCATACAGGTCCC
>Ga0181394_1000595_pt1 | contig 15850 bp, 23 predicted proteins | sample 17SPOviralmetaG_FD_130123 | JGI IMG/M metagenome (GOLD analysis project Ga0181394, IMG submission 130123) | Marine viral communities from the oligotrophic San Pedro Time Series (SPOT) site, San Pedro Channel, CA, USA - 17 SPOT_SRF_2010-11-23 | ecosystem: Environmental > Aquatic > Marine > Strait...
GGGAAGAAATGCACATCCATTATAAGAATTTTAGGATGGATTATACTGTTAAAGATTTTTTAGAACTAGCTAGAGCATGTGATGATGCATTAACTAATTTACAAAAATACAAAGAAGGGGGAGATGACACTATAGAAATCTACCTTAAAGACACAGGTATAATTGAAACAAAGGGAATAGACATTATTCCTATACAATCATCAAATAATAATAATTTATCAGATAATACACCTATTAAAGATTATTTAATATGGAAAGATAGTGATAGAGGATTAAATTTATTTGTTATTCCTAGACATGAACCTTGGATAGATTCAAATATCATTAATAATCAAAACACAGTTCAAAGTATTTTAGATTATTCACAATCTAATAATAAAATAGTTGAAATATTTAAATTAGATAAGGATTTAATTGTTACTAAAAATTATAATGATTGGTATCCTTTTTTAATTAAATCATCAAATAATTGGTGGGATTCTGAAACTTTTAAAAAAAGACAGGAAGCTCATTATAATAAATTTAAAGATAAAAAAATAGCAGAAGAATTTTACCAAGAAGTAATTAATGAATATAAAAAATTTACAGATACAACAGGGTGTTATTTTTCAGATGTATTTCCTAATAATATATTAGTTAATGAAGATTATTCTGATTTTAGAATAATTGATGTGGGGTGTTTAAAGATAGGAGAACCTAAAATACCTACATTTTCCCAAGTAATCACGGGAGACGCTGCAAATAATTTAGGATTTATAGATACACAAAAATTAATCAATAACTTTCAATAAAAATAAAATGAAAAACAAAAAAACTTTTATCATCGCGGAAATTGGTATTAACCATAATGGAAATTTAGGGATAGCTAAAAAACTAATAGATTTAGCTGTATTATCAGATTGTGATGCTGTAAAATTTCAAAAAAGAACAATAGAAGACGTTTATTCTCCAGAAGAATTAGATGTTAATAGAGAAAGTCCTTGGGGAACTACCAATCGTGAACAAAAAAATGGATTAGAATTTAGTAAAGAAGATTATGACCATATAGATTTATATTGCAAAGAAAAAGGAATAGAATGGTTTGCTTCTGCTTGGGATGTAAAAAGTCAAGAATTTCTTAGACAATATAATTGTAAATATAATAAAGTAGCATCCCCAATGTTAACAATCACTCCTTTATTACATAAAATAGCAGAAGAAGGAAAATACACATTTATATCAACAGGTATGAGTACTTTAGAAGAAATAGATGCAGCTGTTGAAATATTTAAATCATATGATTGTCCTTTTGAATTAATGCATTGTAATTCAAGTTACCCAACTGAAGATTTTAATGCTAATTTAGCATGTATAAAAACATTAAAATCAAGATACAAATGTGATGTAGGTTTTAGTGGACATGAAAAAGGAATACAAATAACCTTAGCAGCAACAGCTTTAGGCGCTACTAGTATTGAAAGACATATAACTCTTGATAGATACATGTATGGATCAGATCAATTTGCTTCTACTTGTCCTATGGATTTGATGAAAATGAATAAAGTTATTCGAATTTTAGAAAAAGCGCAAGGAGATGGTGAAAAATATATAAGAGAAGAAGAAAAAGCAGCTAGAGGTAAATTAACTAAACCATATTGGTGGAAACATGGGGCATAAGATTCAACCAAAAGTATGTAAAGGATGTAAAATCCCTAAAGGATGGGGTGAAGAATTAATTATAGAAAATAATGAATTATATTGTGGAAAACTTCTTATTTTTAAGAAAGGTTGCAAATTTAGTATGCATTATCATATGATTAAAGACGAAACATGGTATGTTAATAAAGGAGAATTCCTATATAGATGGATAGATACAGAAACAGCTGAAGTTACAGAACAAAAATTAAAAAAAGGAGACATAGTAAGACAATTACCAGGACAACCACACCAATTAGAAGCTCTAACAGATGGAGTAGTATTTGAAATATCAACAGAACATTTTGATGAAGATTCTTATAGAGTTTGGAAAGGAGATAGCCAAAAATGAAAATATATGTTGATATAGATGAAACTATTTGTTTTTATGATGGGGAAAGAAACTACCCTACAGCAGTCCCTCAATATGAAAATATAGCAAAAATAAATAAACTGTATGATGAGGGCCACGAAATAATATATTGGTCAGCTAGAGGGGGGACAACAGGATTAGATTGGACTGAATTAACAACAGAACAATTAGAATCATGGAAGTGTAAATACCATGAATTAAAAATGAATGATAAACCATCTTATGATTTATTAATTTGTGATAAAACAAAAAGAATAGAAGAAATATGAAACAATCACTTTTAATTTTAGGTACAGCTAGAGAATCAAGTTCTCGTATTGAAAATAAAATGACTCGTAAATTTTTAGATACTAATTTATATAAAATATATTTAAAAAAACTAGAATCATTAAACTCACAATACAAAGTGGCAATAGCTATTAATAAAAATGATACTAAAATATGGGAATTAACTCAAAATACATCATTAGAAATTATAGAAAGAAACGATAAATCTGTAGCTAAAGGAATATCTACAAGATCTGAAGAACTTCATTTCTTAAAAGATAGACCTGAAACTCATGTTTTATGGATTAATGGATGTTTACCTTTATTAAAAGTAGGGCTTATAAAACAAATTGCTGATTTTTATTATTTAAATGATATAGATTCTTTACATTTAATAAAAAAAAGAACAAATTGGTTTTGGGATATAAATAAAAAACCAATAAACAACACAGATCCTAAATGTGTATCAACTCAAGGATGTCCTTATGTATATGAAAGTATACATGCTATACAATTATTTAATAAAGAAAATCTCTTAACAAATGACAGTTATTGGAATTATACAAGTGATAAAGATCCTTATTTATATGAAGTAGAAGATAGTTTAGATTTTTTTGATATAGATAATGAATTTGAATTTCAATTAGCTGAAAAACTATACAAAGATGTTACAAACAACTAGAGACTTAAAACACAAAATATTACAATTAGACTCAGTTGAAGAAAGAATATCATTAACTAAAAATCTATATAAAGATAAAACAGCGGTTATAGTTTTAACAGGTCCTACTCTTAAAGATCACGATCATGACAAAATGAGAAGTACCTTTAAAAGAGAAGACATAGTAGTAATAGCAGTAAAACAAGCTTATGATGTAACATTAGATACTACAGATTTTCATATACTAAACCCTTGGAATATTGATAGAAAAAACCCAACAAAATATAAAGATAATAATACAGTGGTTTTCTGGAATGTTGCAAAATCATATCAAAATGAACATCTAAATATAATCTCAAATAATAATCACCCTTGTGATATATGGGTTCCTTGTTTAAACCCTCCTTACATAACAGATAATGATACTATACAAGCTACTTGTGATTTTGATAAATGGAAAGATTTAGAAAATAAAACACAACTACATTGGGGTAAATCAATATTATATTCAACTGTATTACCTTTAGTATTACATTTAGGATGTAAAGATATAATAACAATAGGTTGGGATTTTAAATCAGCTAAAACACTTAAAGATAAAAGTGAACACTTTTATGACACAAATAAAAATATAAATAAATTTAATAGTAAAGATGATATAGAAATGATAAAATCTACTTCTAAATTATATGATTGGTGTGTTAATAATAATATCACAATTAAAATCTTATCAGATGTAAACCCATGTGAAAAAAGATTTACAAGAATTAAATCAATAAATGATATATAATGGAAAATTTTGTACTATATACTAAATCATATGCTCCTGACGTTGATGTATGTAAAAGATTAAAAGAAAGCATAGACAAACATAACATAGAAAATATACCTTTTTATATATCTGTCCCTAAATCAGATATAAATTTATTTAAAGATAAATTAGGAACAGGAGATTATATATTAATATCTGATGAAGATATTTACCCCCTAACAACTAATTTAGATGGATGGAGAACTCAACAAATAGTAAAAACACATTTTAATAAATTAAATGTATGTAAAAACTATTTATGTCTAGATTCTGATACCTTTTTTATAAATGATTTTAAAAAGAGTGATTTTATGGCTACAGAAGATACTATTTATACTCTTATGTCAGATGCCCCCTTAGAGTCTAGAATTATTTTAGAAACTTTAAATAATAAACCATATTTTGGAATATGTTTTTATAGAACAGTTAGAGCAATAAGAAAAATACTAGATAATGAAGATTTAACTAGATTATATCTTTATGGTCCTCCACCTTACCCGTGGAATTGTCAGGTGTGGGAAGAAATTCAGGATATGCTTAAATCTAATGGTATGAATATGGAACAGTTTTTTATACATCTAGAACAAACAACAGGAGCAATATCTAGAGAAGCAGTACTATATGGAGAATATCTATTAAAATATAGAAGTATAAACATATATCCTACGGCGGGTTGGTTTTTATCAGATGGGGGTCCTTTTGTAAATGAAAAAGTTTATAATTTTCATAAAAATGATGGTTTAATAGGAAGTACAGCAGTAGACCCTATATTTTTAAAGAAATATTACTTAGGTTTGGGTTTACAAGATGGAAGAACTACAAGAGAAAAAGGAGCAACTTGGAACCAAACAAAATCAAAAGAAATAATAGAAGAATTAAACAAATTATCTCACGTAAAATATGAAAGACACATTAAATACCATGCCTAAAAATATAATATTCTTAGTAAATATTCAATTAGGAGAAAGAGCAAAACCTGAATTTGAATATAGTATAGATAGTTGGAAACATTGGGCATCTAATAATAATGCAGAAGTATTTGTATTAACAGAAGCAGTACATGATATTGATTATATGAAACCTAATTGGCAAAAATGGTATGTTTTTGATTTATTAGAAGAAAGTAAAATAGATTATAATAAAGTATTAGTAGTAGATGCTGATACTATAGTACATCCTGATTGTCCTAACTTTTTTGATTTAACTGAAGATAACGAATTAGGTTGTGTTGTTAACGAAGGTTGTTATGAATGGGTGGCACGCGATATAAACAACTGGTCTACCAATTATTTTGATAATATGCATTTACCTCAATGGGAATATTTTAATAGTGGATTTATGTTATTATCTAAAAAACATAAACCTGTAATAAAAAAATTACTAGATTGGTATCATAAAAATGCTGATAATATTAATAAATCACAAAAAGAATTCCTAACATCAACAGAACAAGGTCCCTTAAATTTTTTACTTAGAAAATGGGGAGTAGATATAAAATTACTACCAAGCTGCTATAATACTCAAGATTTATTCCGTAAAAGTGCTCTAAATAGAGGCCATAAACTTTGGTCTAACGATATGTTACTTTTCAAAGCAGGGTGGGTATATCATTTTAACGCTATACCCCATATAGAGGATCAAGTAAGAGGACATTATGGTCATAAGGGAGATACTGGTGCATGGATAAAATTAGCATATTTGTTTTTATACGAACCAGAATACTATAAACAATATATGATAGAACAAAAAGCAAATAAATTATGAAAAAAGAACAATTAATAGAAAGCTTAAAAGCTTTAGGAAATAGACAAAAACCAAAATTATATAATATAAATGATTTTAAGGTTTGGGATAAATTAAATAATATTCTAACAGAAACTAATAATGGAAAACAATTTACAGGAGACATTTGGAATAATGGTGAGTATATTTGGAAAATAGAATGTTATTCTCAATTAATTAAAGATTTACAACCATCTGTTATATTTGAAACGGGTTTTAATATAGGAACAAGTGCTTGTATGTTTTTAAACCAATCTGAAAAATATATAAATAAACCTGTAAAATTTTATTCAAATGATATAGAAGAAAGATCACTAACTAATGTAAAATTATTACAAGAAGAATTTAAAAATTTTGAATTTTTATTAGGAAATTCTAAAACATTATTACCAACATATTTAAAAGAAAATAATTTAAAAATTGATTTTGCTTTAGTAGATGGAGACCATTCTTATGAGGGGGCCAGAATAGATTGTCTTAGTTTTAAACCACATATTAATGAAGGAGGAATAATTTTTGTAGATGATTGGTGGATTAGAGACGTCGCAGATGGGGCATTAGATGCTCGTTGGGAGGGGTGGACTATATTTCAATGTCCTAAATATGAAAGAGGAGCAACAGTATTTTTAAAAGATGGAGGTAATGGTAAATTTAATAAATATAATGAAATCCCAACAGTAGGATTATTTAAGAATTAAAACAATGAAATTAAAAAACAAATACATTATAGGAACTCATGTTATGTTTTATGAAATTGAAGCATTAAAAGATATGGTTCAAAGTTATAAAAATGCTATAAATGAAGTTGAAAATAAAGAAAATGTAACATTCGAATTATTTTTTAATATGTCTGAAACATTTGAATCTATAGACACAGACCAAATATCAAAAGAAGAACTATTAAATAAATTTAATGTGGTTTGTAATGACTTAGAAAAAAATGGTTATCCTATAACTAAAAAAGTATATGAAGATATAAAACCTTATTCTATTGGAAGTTATAGAAGAGATTTAAATGACAAAGGGTGTGAAGATAATGATTTTGTAATATGGGGAGAAACAGATATATTATTTCCTAAAGAATTATTTCAGGGAATTGAAACTGTAAGTGAATATTCTAAAAAAGAAAACATTCACAGATATTGTTTAACATTTGGTACTAGGAAAATGTGGGATGATGGTTGGAAAATATTAGAACACAACGATTTTACTGATTGTAAATTTACTGAATTACATGATAATCTTTGGCAAGATGATCCCTCAAGTATATTTTATACTATGAATATAGAAGAAATGAATAAAATTAATAAAAAAACATCACCAAACTTCGATATAAGAATAATAAATTTCCCAAGATTTGATGGTTCAGGATTAGTTATATCTACTGATTTAATTCAAAATGGTATAAACATCCCTAGATCCGTTTGGGCATGTGGAGAAGATACTTCATTTCAAAATATGATTAAAATAATAATGGGGAATTCATATAGACAATTTATTATAAAAAATATTTTAAAAGTTCATAATAGAAATCATCCTAACAAAAGAGAATATGTTAAGGGAGAAGGTAACATGAAAGGAGAATCAGTAAAGTTAAAAAGAAATACAAACCAAACATGGCAAACAGTACATAAATTGTCAGAAGGTAATTTGTCTAATTTAGGGGCTAGACAAACAAGGTTTAATAAGTTTAAAGACATGGGGTTATGAAAAATATATTAGCAATAGGAGCACATCCTGATGATATAGAATTTGGATGTTTTGGTACTTTAAAAAAACACAAAGATCAAGGCGATAATGTTACTTTATTAGTAATGACTCAAAGTGATGTTAAAGACGCTCACACGGGTAGAGTAACAAGAAACTCAGATATAAGTAAAGGAGAAGCAAATACAGCTGCTAAATTATTAAATGCAGAATTAATTTTAGGCCCTTTTCAGGATACAAAAGTACCTTTTGATTCTGAATCAGTTAAATTTATAGAAAACATAATTAAAGAAAAAGAAATTAATTGGGTATATACACACTGGGCAGGAGACACACATCAAGATCATATTAACACATTAAACGCAACTATGGCGGCAGCTCGTTTAGTAAAAAATGTATTATGTTATGAACAAGTACCTTTACCTAGAATGACAACAACCCATCCAGTAGCAAACTATTATGTTGACATTACAGATACAATAGAGTTTAAATTAAATGGGTGTAATGCACATAAGAGTCAAATATATAAATTTAAAGAACATGGTTTTGATATGTTAGGTAATGTAAAAACTTTAGCTGAATTTAGAGGAAACCAGTGTGGTTTAAAATATGCTGAAGCTTTTAATATTTTAAAAATGGTCAATGTATAAAAAATACCAATATAATACAGAAACAGGTACAAAAGCTTTAGAAATAGCTTTAAAAATATGTAAAGCTAAAAAAGTTATCATACCTACATATACTTGTGAAGATGTATTAACAGCTGTATTAAATGCTGGATGTAAACCTATTATTGTAGATTGTAATAAGAACCTACAAATAGATGTAACTAGTGTTTTAAAAGTAGTAAATGATGCTGATACTATTATAGTGCCTCATATGTTTGGTATTCAAAATCAAATAGCCCCTTTTAAAAATTTTAATTTAAAAATAATAGAAGATTTAAGCCAATGTCATGGATTACCTGGATTAGGAGATTTTGCTGATGTGGTTATAACTTCTTTAAATAAAAGTAAATGGTTAGATAAAAAAGGAGGAGGATATATTTGGACGGATGAAAAATTAAATATAGATTTATCTACAGACAACATGTTGGGGTGGAATATAGAAACTAAATATAATAATAGATCAATTAGAGCAAAAGAATTATTAAATGCAGGTCTTGATTTAATAGGTAAAGATATACCTAACAGTTGGTTAAGAGGAATGTACTTTACAGGTACTCCTACAAGAAGACCTTATATCCCTCTACACGAAATATATAGAAAATTTGACTGTCCAATAGTAGATTCGTATAGTAATAAAATAGATTGGATATCAATATTTAATTAAAATGAGTAAAACAACAATGATTAACTGGTATAATTCTTCATTAAAAAAATATGGAGAAAAAGACTTTAGAGCATTAACTTGGTCTGATTCTGGGGGTAAATCAGCTAAATTCAGATATAATATTATGGATCAAATCATTAATTTTAATGATAAAGATATAATAGAATTTGGATGTGGTTGGGGTTCTTTTTTTGATTTTGGTTTTACCTGTAAGTCTTATTTAGGTTTAGATATAAATTCTAAATTTATTGATATAGCTAAAAATAAACATAATGCTAGTTTTTATATTGATGATTGTTTAACATTCAAAACAGATAAAAAGTTTGACTTAGCTATATCTTCTGGTGTAGCCGGAAACCAAGGAGGACCAGCAGATCACCCTACAAAATTAAAACAGTTTTTATTAAATATGAAAAACCATGCTTCTAAAGTAATGGTTAATTTCCCAAGTACATGGGCTACTATTAGAAGTAAAAACATAGAATATTTTTCACCATCATCTACATTAGAAATAGCTTTATCAGTAACAGAAAATGTACAACTAATCCATAAAACAAAATTTGATTTTTTATTAATATTAGAATGAAAGTAGCTATACATCAACCAGAACATTTTCCTTATTTAGGTTTTTTTCAAAAAATGAAAGAAGCTGATTTATTTGTTATTTTAGATGATGTACAATATACTAAAGGTAATTTCCAAAATAGAAATCGATTTAAAAACATAAATAAAGATGATGAATGGTTTACTATTTCTTTAGAAAAAAAACCACACCATAAACTTATAAAAGATATAAAAACAAGAGATACAATAGATTGGAGAAAAAAAATTATAAAACAACTATATCATAACTTTAATATAGATTTTAGTGATATATATTCTAACTCTAATTTAATAGACATAAATTTAAATTCAATTAACTATTGTAGAAAAAAATTAAACATAAATACACCATTAATAATAAGTTCTACTTTAAATATAAAAACAAAAGGATCACAAAAATTATCTGATATATGTAATAAATTAAATGCAACAGAATATATTAGTGGTCAAGGAGCAAAAAAATATATTGATAAAACATTATTTAATTGTGAAGTTAGTTTTTTTGAACCAAAAGTAATAAATTATTATACAACACTACAACACATATGAAAACAAAAATAGCATTTTTTACAGAAGGAGGGTATGAAGGAAAAATCCCTAGAGATTTTTCAATGAGAACAGATCAAGCATGGGTATGTGCTTTAAATGCTACTCACCACCCCATTAGTATTATAATAGAAAAAGGATGTAACGAATATTATGATATAGGAATAATAATAATACCTAAAACAACAGGGGGTAATACAGGGGCAGAGAAAAAAGAACATGATAGAGACAATTTATCTAAAATAAATTATCCTTTAGTAAGTACAATTAAAACATTTTGTAATAAGGTTCTTGTTATGCAAGAAGGTACGCATTTTGATTGGATGGAAGATCCAACTGAAACTATGATTTGGTATTATACTCAGTTAACAGAAGCAGATGGTATATTATGTCATAATGATGTAGATTTACCTTATTTAGAAGGTATAACAAATAAACCTTCTTTTATACTACCAACAGTACAAATTGATGATCGTGTAGGTACATTTATAAAAAACAAAACAGATAAAAACCAAAATGAACTTATCCCTAAAGACAATATAGATAAAGTATTTGTAGCAGGAAATTGGCACTTAACTTATAGAGGATTTGATGCCTGGATTATAGGTCAAGAATTTGATTTACCAATGTATGGTTTTAAATCAGGTAAATTTAAACAAAATGAAGATCTAAATGGTATAAATTATTTACCTTGGATGTATTGGTTTGAATTTATGTATGAATTATCTAAATGTAAATATGGAGTACAAACTTACCAAGCATCTGCGGGTCAGTTTCCTTTAAATTGTGCATATTTAGGAATACCTTGTATTGGTTATAATGATGTTAACACACAAAAGAACTTATTTCCTGAGTTAAGTGTAGAAAGAGGAGATGTATTATCAGCTAGAAAATTAGCAAACAAATTAAAATCAGATAAGGATTTTTATGAACTGAATGTAACAATGGGTAAAATGATGTATGATGAATTATATAGAGAAGATAAATTTATAAAACATTTTGAACAAATAATAAAAAAACTATAATGAAAAAAACAGACAATCACGATTTAAGTGAAATAGATAGATTAAATAGACCAGCTACATCTACAATGATTGACAGATATATATTTGCTAATCATTGGACTAAAGGCAAAACAGTAATAGATGCTGCAACAGGTAAAGGGTATGGAGCAGGTATTTTATTAGCTTTAGGAGCTAAAAGTGTTGTAGGAATTGATATTGATGAAGAAGGGGTTAAAGATGCAAATAATTTACAACAATCACCAAACTGTACTTATCAAGTTTGTGATATATTTAATTTAAAAAACCATTTTAAAGAAAATGAATTTGATGTTTGTACTTCTATAGAAACATTTGAACATTTACCCCCAGAAAGGGTAGATGAATATTTACAAAATTTAAAACACATAACTAAAGAAGTTATAATTTTAACAACACCTAGAAGATTACAACCAGTATGGAATTATAATGGGGGTACACATTTATATGAATATGATGCAACAGAATTTACTAATATATTACATAAAAACTTCAGTAAAAGTAATATAATGATAATGGGACTACACGAAATGGAAATGCCCGGGGGACAAATAGGTACAGATATAACTAAAGATTTAAACAGTTGCAGAGTATTTTTCGCTGCTGTAGAATTAAAATAATATGAAAAAAATAACATTCGTAATACCAAGTAGAAATAATTTAGAATTTCTACAATTAGCTTATAAGTCAATAAGAGACTTAGAAACAAAACACGAAATATTAGTATTAAATGATGCTAGTACAGATGGAACCCAAGAATGGATAGATAGTTTAGGTGATGAAGACTTAATTGTACATCACAATCCAGGACCAGAACGTATTGGTATAGTTGGTATGTTTGATAAAGGAATCGAAATGGCAAGAACAGACATTATAATGGCCTTTCATGCTGATATGGTTGCTGCACCAGATTTAGATAAACATATATTAAAACATTTAGAAAAAGGTACTGTTGTAAGTGCAACTCGAGTTGAACCACCTTTACATCCAGATGGACCTGAAAAAATGTTAGTTGACTTTGGAATTGAAGTTGAAGATTTTAATATAGATAAATTTAATAATTGGGTTATTAACGAATATAAACCTAAACACGATACATTAGTCACTGAAGGTATATTTGCCCCTTGGTGTATGTATAAAGAAGATTTTTTAGCTGTAGGGGGTCATGATGAATTATTTGCACCTCAAAGTAAAGAAGACAGTGATTTATTTAATCGTTTTATTTTAAATGGTTATAAAGTTTTACAAACGTGGGAAGGTTTAGTTTATCATTTTACAAGTAGAGGTAGTAGATTTAATAAACATGCTGGTGGAGCTGCAGGTAAAAATTCAGATGAATGGTTATACACTACAACTAAAAATATGCGTAATTTTATTCGTAAATGGGGTAGCATAATTAAACATGATTCTTTAATGAAACCTATTATATCCCCTAAATACGATATAGGATTTATAATAGATAATTGTAAAATAAATTTATTAGCTGGTTTAGAACCTTGGTGTAGTACTATATATGTTGATCCTTCCTTAATTAAAGGATATGTTGAAACTGAAAAGGTAAACACAACTATGGATTTATATGATAGAATAAAACCTTTAGATAACGAAAAACAAAACGAAATCTTAATAACAATAGACGCAAATAAATTTACAGAACAAGATTTTAATTATATTCAACAATTACCCGAAATAATAAATGACAGTGGAGAAATTGGGTCATTTGAATTAGGTAATTTACACATAGATGTAATACAGATAAACACATACGAAAAAGATTTAGCATGAAAATATTAGTAACAGGTGGTGCTGGATTTGTAGGTACAAATTTAATTAAACAATTATTAAAAGAAGGACATAAAGTAATATCAGTAGATGATTACTCTACGGGTAAAAAAGAAAACCACATACAAGGATGTCAATATATTCAAAGAGATATTTTAGATATTGATAAAGATGATTTTATATTTGATATTGATGTAGTATTTCACTTAGCAGCAAAAGCTAGAATTCAACCATCATTTAAACAACCTTTAGAATATATAAGAGTTAATTACGAAGGAACCTTAAATTTAATACAACTATGTCTTAATAAAAATATACCTTTAATATATGCTGGTTCATCATCTCACCATTCAGGTAAATTATCTAATCCTTATACTTTTAGTAAAGACATGGGGGAAGATATAATACATTTATATACTAAACATTTTGGTTTAAAATCATCAATAACTAGGTTTTATAATGTATATGGTCCTTACCAATTAACTGAAGGAGCTTATACTACATTAATAGGTAAATGGATTGATAATATAGAAAAAAATCTACCTTGTGAAATATATGGTGATGGAAACAAACGTAGAGATTTTACTCATGTAGATGATATTATAGATGGCCTTATAAAAATAATACATCAAAAGGAATATGGGTATATATTTGAATTAGGAAGAGGAAAAAACCACTCAGTAAATGAGGTAGCAGAAATGTTTAATATAACCCCTCAATATAAAGAGGAAAAACCGGGGGAAGCTGAGTCGACTTTAGCAGAATGTAAAATAGCTAAAGAAATATTAGGGTGGAAGCCCAAAATTAATTTAGAAGATTATATTTATAAACAAAAAGAACTATGGAAAAATATATTTACAGAGGAAAATTAGAAAGAGTAGTTGATGGTGATACTATTGACGCACTTATAGATGTTGGATTCGACATCTGGATTAAAAAACGAATAAGATACAGCGGAATCGATACTTGGGAATCAAGAACTAGGGATTTAGCTGAAAAAGCTAAAGGCCTTGAAGCTAAAGCTAGAAATAAAGCTTTACTAATGGAAGTAAGTTCTAAATCAGGATATTTTAGATTAAAATCACACGGTGTTGGAAAATATGGTAGAGTATTAGGTGAAATTTTTATTGAAGACGCTGAAGGAAAACAATGGAATATTAATGAAACTTTAATAACTGAAGGTCATGCGTATGTTTATGAAGGAGGTAAGAAAAAGTTATTCACCTCGTAAAATTTTTCTATATGTATAATAAAATAAAAAACATGTGGGGAATATTTAAAGACGACAACGAATGGAATGAAAAAAACGTAGTAGGTTTTATTGCGTTTTTAGTTATGGTAGCTTTTGCGCTATTAGACTTAACTACTGGTTATTTAGGAAAAGATTTAGTAATAAACGAAACCATATATGATTCATTTACTTGGGTTGTATTAGGGTGCTTTGGTATAGCTGGGGCAGAAAAATTTGCAAAAAAATAAAATATGGCTACTTTAAAAGTTGAAATAAGAGAATCAATAGCTTTAGATAATAATAATTATAATTCATATAATTTTCATAATATTAAAGATATAAATGATGTATCAAGGAGAAGATTAACCTTACCTGTAACTGAATCTGTAATTGTTGCTATGTCAGCAGCTCAGACTATACACGGTGGGGGTCAAGCTATACCAGGTGCGGGTACTTTTATAGAAAATAATGTAAGATATATAAGAGTTACTAACTTATCAAAAGAACATCCTATTATCCTATCACTAAAAAATGAGGATACTGATACAATTAAAGTTAAAGTAGATAAACAAGCCTCTTTTATATACACAGGAGAAGCAGGAGGAGAAACATATTCAGGATCAGGAGTACAAAACTCATTTGACGCTGATGATGGCCCTATAGGTACTACTAATAATTTAGGTGATTTAGTAAATATAACAGCATTTACTTCAGCATCAGAAGCTCAAATAATATCAGGTAGTGCTGGTTCTGGTAGTGGTGAAGTAAAATCTTTTATAGAGTTATTTGTAGCTTCAATATAAAAAATATATTATGAATTGGAAAGAGATAAAAGAATTAATTAAAGAAGAACTTAAGGGAGAACCAAAATCACTAAAAGAAGCTTCAGTAACAGCAAAAGATACTAAATTTAACTTACGTGTAGGTGTTAATAAAAATCCAACTAAATTAGGTGTTAAAATTCAATTTGAGCCTTCTTCAGGGGCAGAAATGGATAGAGATACTAAAAACGCCCTAGAAATAGCTTTACAAGAAAACCTAAACGACAGTTTAAAACAATATGGTATTCAAGTAAGTAAAGACACTGATGTTCCTAGATATAATGTTATTGGTTTCTTTATTCCTTTATCTCAAGTTAAAAATTTAATAGTAGAAGCTTTAGGAGGAAAGGCAGAAGACCCAACAGTCCCTGCTCCAGAACCTGAAAAACAAGGACCTACAAGTACAGATGATGTTGCAGCACCAGCAGCACCAGCAACCCCTACAGCACCAGCTGCACCAGCTACACCATCACCTGAACAAATGGTAAATGAACAAATAATAAACGAAATGAGAGTTCGTGATTTAAATGAAATTTCAAAAGTTGTAAATAAAGATGATTTTTATGGTTTTGTAAATGCTGGTAATAATATTGTTCGTACATTAGAAGAAAGTGGAAAATCAGTATCTGAAGCTAAAAAATATTTGGCTTATTTAACTAAACATAACATAATGTAATGACTAGAAAAATACCTATCATATCTCTAGAAGATTTTGAAGCGAAAGCTAAAAAACCAGTTATGATGAAAAGTCTAGTATCAAACATAGCTGATGGGATAGAAAGTAACTTAGAATCAGTTAATATAGCAGAAATAAAAAATCAAAATTTAATATTAAGTGTACCTAAAACTGAATGGAAAGGAGGTTTAGAAAATGCTATGAATTATTATATAGAAAAAGAAGAGTATGAAGAATGCTCTAAAATAAAGAAAATAATAGAAAGGTTATAATATGGCAATTTATGCAATGTCTCTTAAGGAGTCAAAAAATTCAAATGGAATTGTATTTAAAACAAATTCTAATTCGTTAGAGGAAGCTCAAGAATATTTTAGAAGATTAAAACAAATGTCTAAAGAAGATTTTAATAAATTATTTATAGTATCAGAAATTAAAAGATAAAAATTATGAAAACATGTTACACAAGAGAACAGATTGAAACCACTGTTAAAGAAAAAGGATACAAATGGTTTGAAGACAATAATAATAAAGGATATGATGTTAA
>Ga0181394_1000596_pt1 | contig 15831 bp, 2 predicted proteins | sample 17SPOviralmetaG_FD_130123 | JGI IMG/M metagenome (GOLD analysis project Ga0181394, IMG submission 130123) | Marine viral communities from the oligotrophic San Pedro Time Series (SPOT) site, San Pedro Channel, CA, USA - 17 SPOT_SRF_2010-11-23 | ecosystem: Environmental > Aquatic > Marine > Strait...
AAAAACGATAGGAATTCTATTTTCGGTTAGTGAAGTAATCTCTACATTGTCGCTAAACGTAGAAATACCAGTAATAACAAGACTGCCAATACCAGTATTACCGGTTACATCTAAATCAACACCAACTGCTAATGTACTTCCATCAAAAGTTAAGTTAGCATCATCCTCAATAGTGCTACCAGCACCAACGATAGGAATTCTATTGTCAGTTAATGAAGTAATCTCTACATTATCACTAAATGTAGAGATACCAGTAACAGAAAGACTACCAATACCAGCATTACCTGCTAAATGAAAGTCTCTCCACTCTTGAGAAGATGAACCTAAATTAAATGTTGATGTGGTATTGGGGATGATGTTAGAGTTAACATCTGCCTGAAACTCAACACTATCATTGGCATTATCACCAAGTTGAATTGTGCCCGATGCTCCAGCAGCAAACGTAACTACTCCAACAAAGAAGGAATCGCCAGTAACACGTAATTGACCACCAACAGTTACATTTTTATTGACACCAAGACCACCATCAATCTGAACCGCTCCAGTATCAGCATTTCCTAGTGTGTTTTGGGTGGTATCAGTAAACGTTGTAATGCCAGTAAAATTAGCACTGCCACTATTAATGTTGGCAGATGTAATATCACCAGTAACCTCTAAATCACCAAAGACATATTCGGCAATTGTTCCACTAGATGCTGGTCCTATAATCTCAAGTGGATATCTCGGATTAGCAGTATTAATACCAACTGAATTGCCAGCACTTACTCTAACAGCAAATGCTTTTCCATCTTCTCCAGTACTATCTGCAACTAAAACGTCGCCAAGTGCAGTTGTAACACCTGTAATTCTTGCATCGGTAACTCCAATACCACCAATTACATGGAACGTATGGTCGGGCAGTGCCGTATTGATGCCAACTTTGTTGATATCTGGATCAACAACAAATACATTGTCGTTAACCTCAATACCATTCTTAATGACAAAATTCTTATTGATTGCCATTCGGGTTCACTCTCCCCCGTACTACTTTTTAATATTTATACCATGAAAAATTTGATTAATAATTCTTTATCTGTTGCAATCATGCTGGACCACCACCTGGATCATCGTCGGCTAAGTAATCTGTCCAATACCAAATTCCAGGCGATTCTGGATATTGAAACATACCATTAGCAAATACATATTTGTGATCGACTAGCTCTTGCAACCATCCTCTAGTAATATCGGTGTTGTTGGTACTACCTGTACTCCAGCCTTCGTTGGGACCCCTAAAATGGTATCTATTAGCAATAGTACTATTTCTGCCACCGTTATTATAACCCGGATCTCTATTATACATCTCCGGTATTAACATCTTAGTTGAATCATACTGGGCGGTATCCAGACTAAAACAATACCAATCATAAGAATCATCAAATTTGTATTTCCATTCCTCGTCTAACCCGTTTGGACCGATACCAATCATACCGTCAGTTTCACCTCTCCCATTAACTGTTCTCGCGGGTCGCGCACCTTCTTTAAATACTCCACCTAAGTAATACTCAGGTGGGCCGTAACCAGTTCTACCACCTCCACCCTGGGGTTCTCCTGTAATAGCAGTTGTTGGCCACTTTCCAAGGGTAAAATCATCACCGCCTGCCCAAGTATGAGTAAATCTAGCCATATAATTACCACCACTTCTCCTATATCTCCATAGTGGATATACTCGATATGTGGAATATGCTTTGACTGGTGCAACATAATAATCGCATGAATCATCGTCCAAAGTTGCACCCGGAGTGGGATTTAGGGCATCTGGATCCGTACAACCAAGAATATGAGATTTTTTAACTTTTACTGATGCCTCGTCTTTGGCTTCTACTCCTGCTTTATTATATACAGATGCATTATAAGTAAATGTTTTTTCGTCTCCATGATTTAAGCTAGAGGAACTTGTATTAACTGTAATACTACTACTCGATGTATACCAAGTAGATGGAAATGTTCCCTCACCGGTAATCTCATTACTGTTGTCATCTCCTGTAATTTCATTTTTCTTTGAAACATTCGTAACTGTCCAACTAACTGTATATGAATTTCCAGCTTCAACAGATTCAGGATCACATGTTAATTTAACGGTTGCGTTAGCAGGTCCTGCTGATTTTCTTATAGCACCTGCTACAGTAGCTACTGTAGATGTAGTTGAAAACTCATAATCTGTAGCTACTGTTATAATAAATTTTTCTGCCTTTTCTGCTAAAAGATCTTCTCTAGGTTTAACATAGATAAACGCAATACTACGATCCATCCTTGACCCACTCACTTTTAAATCTCCGAAACTACCTCTTCCCTGATAATTATCATTACCATTAAATTCTGCAGTAGGGGCAAACGTTTCAACATATCCATCGGTAATATAGTACCGTCCATTTTTAATTCCACCATATCCAGATGGTGCCCTTCCTGGATACTGTCCATTATCCCTGAGTGGATATTCAAAATCATCATCATCAACGTAAGGACCTCCACCATCTCCTGGAACTCCAGCAGCTTCAATAATATAGTATAGTGTAGTACCAGGTAGGTTAGTAGTTTCAAGTCTAAAGGAATATACCTTTCCTTCGTCTAATTTTGGAGCAACTCCGCTAGTGTTTTTGAGAATAGATGGAGCACCATTTGGTCCAGCTGTTTGATCTACACCATTTCCATATTCAGTATTAAATTCGTAAACTGGTCCAGAATCATCTATTACACTAAATTCTAGAGCACTACCTTCATATTCATCATCTAGTACATCTCTACTATTTTTACGCTTATATAATCTAATTTCAAAATCTTTATCTCCATCATCAATATAGTCTTTCACAGGTATTATTTCTTGAGATACTTCCCAATATGGAATGAATTTTGTAGCAGTTGAAGTATCGACTGCACCAGAAGTGCTTCCTTCACTAGCAACATATCCTTTAAAGACTAATGTTAGATCGCCCTTACTAATATTAAAATCAGGAATTGTATCCGAAGTACGACTAAGTGTACCGTAAGCAGCAAACGATTCCTCATAGTACTTTTTAACTGCAAAATATATGTTAGCACCAGTTGTTTCTGCCACTGATGGATTGAGATGCCATGCTCTAAAGTTTACGGTTATTTTCTCATCAGATTCTTTATATTGAGGAAGACCATTTTTTTTGGTTTTATTTTCACCAAATGTCATAGCATATACAGTAGGGCTGAAACTAGTATTAACAACATCAAAAGAATGTGTAGAATGAGTACTGGTTCCTGGAGTATTAAGTGCTATAGTACGTGCTTCATCTCTATACAGTTTAACCACAAAACTTTCAGTAGGTTCTGTTAGAGCATCTGCTGATGGTGTAATATCAAATGTTTCTTGTCCTATTCTAACAAAACTATCATTTAATGAAGTTGGATTAACTGTAAATGAACCTTCAGAGGTCTCTTCGCGTTCATTAGATGCAAACTCATTTGCATCAACCTCACTATTATCTGATTTAAAAATCTTCCAATATAAAACAGAGTCAGTTGGTACACTACTAGTATCTACTGTTAAAGTAAGAGTTGCCCCCTCTTCAACACTAGTACCACCACTAATGGTTGCTCCTGGAATTATAGAAGTATCTAGAATTCTAATATGCTGTTTTTCAGTTCCTGTTGTGCTATCAGCAATTATAGTTCCAGAACCAACAGGGTATTCAATTTGCAATCCAAAGAATTGACTACCTTCTGTTGAACTATCTTCTTTTGCTCGAATCTCAAATGAACCTGTGCCTTGATTTGCTGTGATGAGTGAACCACTACCATTCCATATAGCATACGCATCAGGATTGTGTAAAGTAAATCTAGAAGTTACTGTTGTAGTTCCTGAAGTAGCATCAAAGTCTGCATTTTGAGATGTTACATTTTTAATATACCACTTGACTGTAGAACCATTTGGTATATCTGTGGTAGCAAAATCAATTTGTCTTGCAGGTTCTCCTTCACTGATAGAATTTTTTGTTCTTGCGTTCAGATTACCACCAGGTCCATCAGCAGTTAAACTAGTAAATTTTGCAACTGGAGCAGTAAGAGAAGTATCTAACGTCCTAAATTTGCCAACAAAATTAGCCACTCTAAAAGTATAATTAGAATCAGAATATATTTTAAATCTCCAATCTTGATCTCCGCCAATAAAATCAGTCTGTGAATCTTCTTTTGGATTTATATTAAAATTACCGACCGTTATTCCATCAGAAACGAAAGTTCTAAAAGTACCCGTCATATAAGTAAAGTCATCTTCAGTATACTGACTATTACTAGTAATTCTCTCTATTTCCCAATAAAATGGAGTGTTTGAAGGAATATCATCGGTTCTAATATTAACATCCAATGAACCACTTTCTAGTACATTTATTCTTGTATTTGATCTGAAACTAGTATATGTCTTATTTCCACTAGTCCATCCTTTAGACACTACATTAGTAATAGTCATCCTAGGATTAGGAGGTGTTACTGGTGGAGGAGGAACAATCTCTGGAAGAGGAACAAATACTTGTTCTGGGACAACATCTTCTTCTACAACAGTAAGATCCGTATCTGCAGGTCTTTCTATAAATTCTGGAAGAAATCTTGATTGTACTTCTGCTAAACTAATTACAACTTTAGCATTGCCAGTTGAACCACCTAAAAATGAAGAAATTGTATCTTGTCCAGTTCCTTGTAATCCAGAAAGAGTTGTTCCAGATGCAAGTATCTCAGCATTACCTTCACTTCTAACAAAAATATCAGTGGTTGCATCAGGAATAATAAATCCAGAACCACCACCTCCACCAAAACTATCACTGCCTTGTCCACCAGTAGCACCACTACCACCCCATCCTCGATTTATGACAGCACCATTGTTACGACCACCGGTTTTAAGAATATTATATCCTGCTTTAAATCCTCTAGAAATATTTCTTGTATTTGTTACTTCAACTCCACCAAAATCAAATTTTACACTAGAACCTCTACTTTCACAAGGGTCAGGTTGCCCATTAAATTGGAAAAGATTTCCCTTAGAACATCTAATCGTTCTACCACCATTAGGTATTGATGCTTTAGTATCTGGAGAAATTGGAAAATTGTTTGAGGCAGAACCAATAACACCTGTTAATGTTAATGTATCAGGAGTAGCACCGCCAACTCCACCTTTAAATGCAGTACCACCTGAAATAGAGACACCACCACCTGGAGCACCTGCTCCTGATACATTAGCATCTCCACCACCTCCAACACATGCAAGTAGTTTCCCTCCCTTGAAAAGATATGGTGTATTAATATATTCATTTAGACCAGCAATTACATACTCTGTATTTGCTTCCATATTGAGTCTCACATATGAGAACCCACCTTCACCACCAGAATATGAACCAACATCATTTCCCTTTCCACCAAATAGTTTAATATCAACTTCAAGATCTTGATTTGAGTAGAAAGAGTAATATTCAATTTCTTTTGTGCTAGTAGAACCGGACCTTTCTATTGCTAAATCGCCATTATCCAAATTATTACTACTTAGAATAGCAAAGTTATCATTATGGCGAATTCCTTCAACAGTGATAGTATTGTCACTACCATCAAGGACAATAAAATCTACAGTCTCAGTATATACGGTATTTGAGAATGAAGTTCTAGCAAGAGTTCGTGTTGCAAAAGAAGTGTCTATAGCACTTATTTGGCAGAGTATTCTTTTAGAAAGAGCATAATCTGCAGTAATTGTTAAATTTGAGGTATATCCAGATTCTTTATAAGGAGTATATGGATGAGCACCCCTGATACTATATTTTATCACATATGAGGGAAATGTAATTGTTTCTACTAAAGTGTCAAACGGTTGTTCCGTTTTAATAGTCATGGTGATACTACCCTCACCACCATTCAAACTAGATTCAACTAAATCCAATTCATCAGAACTATACTGACTTGCGCCACCTTCTCCACCGGTTGCACTAACCGAATTTTTATCTTCAGCAGGAGTTGTAAATCTAATGATTGCTTTTCCTACAATTTCACCATCATCTAATTTTACAGTTTGTGGTGAAATATCAAATGTTCCGTCACTAACAGAGATAATAAAATCTCTGAAATCATTTTCATTTCCTGTTTGAATATTCTCACCACCACCATCTAAATTAAATCCAATACTTCTACCAGCAATAATATCACCTTGATTTGCATCTTGAGTAAAGTCTTGAAGAATTCTTAAGGAATCTGAGGTTCTACCATCTTCAAAACTACTATAAACATCATAAGTCTTATTAGTTAATAGAGATACTGTTTGTGTTTCTGGAGAATCTCGGTTAAATGTTACAACTTGTCCCCTAGATGGTTCAATGTCAGGATTAAACCCATACCAAGGAACTTCTACAAACTCAATATAAGAACTGCCCATTTTACTTCTGCTAGCAGTTTGAGTTACCTTAAAGGTAAGGTCAACGTTTACTGCAGGGATTGGGTCTTTTCCTACATCACCGCCAGTGGTTGGTGCAATTGCTCCTCCACCACCGCCACCACCAGCACCGCCGTCGCCTGTAGTTTTATCTGTACCACTAGCACCATCATATGCTAAAATATGATCACTTAGTCCAGTAACCCATTTATAAACATCAAATGTATTAACATATCCACCATTATCTAAACCACATATGGTATCTACATTGGTTTCATCATCACACCAACCAAGTTGAGAATCTCTATATGTCTGAAGATAATAACTAATACCACCACTAGTAATATATAATGATCCATCGTTAGCCTTTGAAAGTTTAGTAGTAAATTTTGAATCCGCACCTACAACAACAACTCCATTCCAAATTACAACTACTCTATAATCGTCTGTTGTGTTTGGACTTGAAAGGGGCGAAGATGACTTAATATAAAAACCATAATCAATCTTATCTTGTAGGTTTGAACCAGTTCCAGCAATAGGATTATAATTTACTACTGTTGCTTGTTCAACTTCCGAAATAAGTAGAACATTTGCATTTTCAATCCATTCATTTGCATCTTCACCAGAAAGACCAGAAGCGCCTTTAGATCCACCACCACCGCCACCGCCGCCTGCAGCGATAGATAAAAATTTATTAGAAGATCCTAACTCCTCTTTAATGATAAAAGAAGCAGCACCTCCACCTCCTCCTGAACCAGATATTCCTCCTGGACCAGAATTACCTCCTCTTCCACCGTTTGTTGAATCATTTCTACTTCTGGATACTATATTTCTATCAAAAGAGTATCCCCCTAAACCACCACCAGAGGATGTTCCAGTTATTCCATCACCACCTTTTGTTCCAGCAGCAAGTATGTACTCAGTAGGTCCTGATGCATTATTAATTCTAAAAATTTCTCCAGAATTAAATTTAAATTCTGCACTTTTTCCTTTGCCACCAAAACCACCAGAAGAAGAAATATCTTCATCGCCCCCAGCACCACCAGCACCACCTGATATACTAAAAGTTACATCTACTGCTTCTGTTGGAATACCAACTCTTTTAGATTGTCCAGCAGTAACAGACTCTGTAAGAATTGTTGTTTGAATTTCATTTATTACTTCTTCAAAACTTTTACTAGTAGTAATTGTTTCCTCATAATCTCCATCAACAAGTCGTATATCCGCAACTGTACCAATATTTTCTTTATTTTTTTCCCACCATTGAAATTCTAATCTATAGTCATCCCAAGGAAACCTAGTATCAGATAGACTTGCTTTTGTAAAAGTTGTTCCGCTGTCAGGATTAAGAAATGTAGTAGTAGTAACAGGTTGTGTGTTAATTATGAGAAATGGTCTTACATTGAGAGTAACTTCATCACTCTTTAAAATATCATTAACTGCATTGCCAGTATCAAACTCTCCATTTACTGGAGTAGGAATATAATCAAGGTCGCAATAGTAACGATTTAAATGATTTGTTGGAGATAATGTATTAGCAACAGTTAATGTGTTTGTGGTAACACCATTATAAATGCTATCATTTATAAGTTTAATAGTCTCACCACTAATTTCATTAATCTCATACCACTGATACGAAATGTATCCCTGAGGTTTAGGGTTGAGTACAGTTGCTCTATTAGGAACACCAGGGGTTTGGTTATCTAAACTAGCATCTGTCGGGGCAACAGCATCTGCTTCTAATACATCAATATCACCAATTTCTGCCTCATCACCAGTTAGATAATATATTGAGGCAGCAAGAGTAAACGTTGCAGTTTGATTATGTTCAGTTATAGTTGATGTTGGTTGGGTATCAATTCGTATATAAGGACCGTTAACATCAAGTGATGTGTATATATCTCTACTTATTCTACTCATCCGAAGTTCTGACCCCCAATGATACCATATAACCCTGAAGTATTTAGACTAGACACATCAAACGATTTGAACGAATATATGTCAATAGCATTAGCGAATTGTGACATAACTGGAACAACTTGACCTGGCCATTTTACTGAAACTCTATCCGCATCAGCAAAGGGAGTAATACGAACATCATCAATATCAACAGTATAGAATGCTCCAGACGGTTGAGTGAACTTAATCGTAAACGACATCGCACTTGCATCCGAAGGTGGATTTATCAAATTTATTTGAGTTATCGCTTGAGATAAAGTAACTTCAAAATTCTGACCTGTAGAAATATCTAAGGTCAAAACACCAGCACTTTGAGTAACACTGTTATTAATCTCAGAAAAACTTCTCAAATAAGTATGAGAGTCTGATGTAGTAATACCAGAAATGAATACATTATTGCATGTTGCAAGTCCGGTCACATTTGAGTTTGTAAATGTTGCTCCGGCACCAACAATATAACCACCACCAACATTATCGATATGATACGGTCCCGAAAGCGTTGAAACTCCTATGACTTCTAAATTTGTTTCAACATTCAAACTACCGGTGATACGAGTATCATCATGAACATGAAGACTTGTTCCAGCAAGACCAGCAATTGCAGAACCAACAGTTAATGAATACCCAAGCAGGAAATCACCAGCAACGCCACCTGATGGAATAGAAGTACCAATACCAACAGAACCGTTTAGAACATCCTCATATGCAAGGTTATCTCCTTGTCTAATCCAACCAGTTTGGTTTGCATTAAGATTAACTAGGTTTGAACCATCGCCATAGTAGAAGAGGGTTTGTCCGGCACCTACAGAGAATACAGATACACCAATTCCAGCAAACTCTCCTTCAGTAATGGAATGAATTCCAACTCCAGTTATATTAGAAACAGTTCCACCAATATTAGTTGGACCGGAAAGTACACTGAATTGACCAGTAACAGTCAATCCTGCTCCAATGACAAAATCTTCATCAAAGAATACAGGTCCACCAGTTACATTCAGAGCAAATCCATTTGCTGTAGTTCCAATACCAAGATGTCCATCACCATCGACAGAGAATTGATTTACATCACCCAAAATCTGAAGTCTATTTTCTCCAGCAGTTGTAGTTTTAATACCAATTCTTTCAAAAAGATCTTCTTTAGTATCTCTGGCAAGTGATACCGTGCCAAATGACCTCCACTCGTTACTTAAAGTGTAAATCCAACCAGCATTTCCACCATCAGCAGGGTTTGCATTAAATACCAAATCTCCTGGGTTGCCTGAGAGCGATGGAGTGCCAAGTCCTACAGTATATTTTCTAGATACCGAAGCATCGCCTTGTAAGAACAAGTTATTTGATTCTACACCTTTATCTGACCTTACTGTAAGTTTATTAGAAACAATAACTGGTCCATTAAATTCAGAAATTGCTTCTTTATTTAATCCACCATTAACTTTGATTGAACGGGCAAAATTACTTTCAACTGCAGAAACTACATTGATACTTCTGAGAGTTAAAATATCTTCACCTTCAACAGTTTCTACTGGAGTATCAAAGATTTCTTCACGACCAGTAATGGTACTTAATCTCTTATTACCAGAGTATGAAATACCTTTATCATTCATACCTGTGTAGAAGTTGATACCACCTGATCTCTTTGTAGATTGAGAGATGAGTTCTTCTTCTGCAGTAATTTCTCTATCCTGCTTATCAGGGAAAGCAGTTGAGTAGTTACCAGGACCATAACCGACATATTCAAAGGTATGACCAGATGCACGAATAATAGAGTGTCTTCTAAATTCTACAGGTAAGACATTAATTCTCTTAATTGTAGAGTATAGTGGGTGTTTTGATGCTTTTGTTCCCAATACACCACGGAAAACAGTAATGTTATCATTATCTTGGAGAGCATTTGTATTAGAAGCACCACTTAAACTACTGGTCGCAGTTGTGGTTCTAACTCTCACAATTTCATCATCAATTTGGAAGTAATCACCAATATTAATATCGTATTGTGCTGCTCCTGCAATTCTAATGGTAGGAGATGTTAATGTATCAATAGCAACAGAAAGTGTTGTCGTAATACCCGCATAACTTTCAACTTGTCTTCCACCAAAGTTTTCATTATCAGAAGTAATTACACCTTTGTTTGCAGAAAAACCTTCTGGATATGCCTTCTGTGTTCCAGTTGCAGTCGGTGCAACAGTTCCAATGCCAACATTTAGTTTAAACCTATATGATGGAATAGTTAGATCGTCAGTAACCTCTATAATACTAAAGTTGCCATTATACAGAGATTGATCTGCACCATCCATTCTAATTTTTTGTCCTACTGAGAACCCATGTGGTCCATTAGAAACTACGGTAGCAATACCAGATGTACCATCATAAACATAGGAACTAACATTTGCAAGATATCCAGTATATTGGAATTGAGAGTTTGTAAGTAAAGTTGGATTTAAACCTGCAGGCGCTGTTACTGGATTTAAAATAGCAGAAGCAGATTCTACTTCAATTAAATTAGTTTGTCCAGTTGAAATTCCTGAAATTCTATACAGATCATTATACTTTTGAAGACTATCCGAAGAAATGCCTGAAATTTTTATAACTTCATTAGTGCATTCTTTAATACTCTGAACTTCAAGAATTGCCGAAGTGTGATTAGAAGTTGTAGTAATTCCACTAACAGAAATTGTATTACCAATACCATAAGCAGAACCACCATCCATGATTCTAACTTCTGTGATACTTCCTGCAGCACCAACAATAACTTTTGCAGTTGCAAAATTACCAACGATTTTATTACCATCAGCATTAGTTAGTTTTGCATTATAAAATACTTCGTCTGCTGCAGAACCAGTGCCGTAATTAGTACCACCGTCTATAATGGAAACTTTTAAAATTCCATTTAATCCATGATCGACTGAAGTTGTAATAGTATGCGCGATTCCGGTTGAAGATGATATAATATTTTCAATATTATTACCAATACTAGAATCTCTTGAATACCCTTCAAATGATTTTCTAGTAATACTATGTCTCTTATCTGAAATATCAACCTGCCCCATCAATGAAGAGCGAACATGTGACTGTGCTGGCGCAGGATCAGAAACAGGATCATCTCTTCTTAACTGTGGGAAGAGTGATTTAACAGGTTGAGAAAACTTTTGATCTGTAAATGGAGCAACAGTTGGTTGAACAGCAGCATCAAGTAAAGTTAAGTAGTAAACGCCATCTTGTTCTGCTCTTAAATATTTTTGCCTCTCAGCAATTCTGTATGTAAAGTAAATACCCCCATCAAAATCTCTTCTACAGAAACTTGGAAGATTTGTATCTCTTAGATGTATATTGTTCTGGAATGTACCCGGATTTGTAGTAAGGTCAACCGTAAATGATTTGGCACTACTAATTCCGGTAACGGTAAACGAACCATTAAATCCAAGATTATCTAATGCATTAAGATTATTTGCACTCTTAACTTTAGTAATATCAACGGTATTGCCGATTTGTAGTTTGTGAGGAACTTCGGTCTGGAATATTGCATCAGAATTAAGAACATCCCATTTACCCTCACTAATAAATCGCATATTTCTATGGTCATTACTATTATCTAAACTACCTGAACCAAAGAAACTATTAACTTCGGATTGACTTACACTAGAACCACAAGTATCTTGTAAGATAAATCCTTCAACAGGAGGTCTCGATACCCCAACACTATTTTTAGGAATTACATAACGAACATGATATAATTTATCAAAACTGCTTCTCTCGTCACGTTTTCTATCAAAGAATGTTCTTGGAGTAGCATTTCCTAATGCAGTTGAACCAAGACTGACAATTGCAGGGAAAATTGTATTTTCTGTTGCAGCAGCAGATACATTTACATACCAATGATTATTAAAAGTATCATATTGTATGGGATGTCCAAATTCACCAGGAACTTTATCACTTACTCTACTAATAATACGTAGTTCTCCACCTTTTGAGTTAATATTAATGGGAATGTCATTTATAGCATCAGTTAAACTCTGAGCAAGTTTAATATTGTATGGTCTGGATGCTGGAATATCTGTAGATTCGGTAATAACATAATAAATTGTATCAGGAACTAAACCATCTGGAAGTTGACCAGTGGTAGAAAGGACTCTTACACTCTCACCATTAAAGAAGTTATGATTTTCTTCTAAACTGAGTATATTAGTAATATTGCCAACGCTAGAAGAACCAATTTGGTTTATGCCCGAACTGTTTCTAGAAACTTTAAATATTTTTTCTCCACTATCAGTTCTTGCTGCTCCAACAGGAGAAGGCATTATAATTTTAGCACTATATTGTTCTAAAGAACCATTAATAGATGCAAGGAAATTTAATTGATCGTTGGTTTTAGCGCCAATTCTATATCCTTCAATAATATTTTCTGGAAGAACATCAGGATTAGTCTCATTATATAAGAATAAGTGACTTGGAGTTCCAACACCAACACTACTATAAGTTGGTGGTAAAGTTTTTAAGACATCAATAGAAGTAAATTCAATTGAGTTTTCTTCAATTGGAAGTTCTTCGGGAGGGAGAACGTGTGTAATATATCCTTGGTCATCTTGAGTAAATGCTTCAGTTCTATAACCATCAGAAGCAAGTGCTACAGCACCAAAGTTAGAGTTTGAGTTAGTTAGTGAGATATCTCCACCACTCTCAGCAACAAATTGTTCAGCAAAACCAATAGCAAAACAGGAAACAACCTGAATAATTGATTTATTTGAACATTTAATATGAACGTTTCTCCATTCCGGTTTATATCTTGCCCTTGAATTATTACTTATAGTCGCATTTCCGGCACTAGTGGAGTCATCATAGTTACCAGTTGATGGAGTATTATTATTAAAGATTACAAATGCATTATCATCTTTCTGAAGACCAATTCCAGTAAACTGTGCAACAACCATTGAACGGAATCCAGTTGCCTTAGAACCGTCAGCGTGCATACCATTCATACCAAAAACAGATCTCAGAGAGACGTTAAAGATATATGGTGATGCTGAAGTTACAGTATCAGAACTTAAAGTTAAAGTTGCACCAGATACATTTGGTAACGGATTTGATGGTATAGTATTTCCTTTAAATGTAATCTCCGTGTCATTTGTTTTTTGGAATACTACATATTGACCGTCATATCCTGGGGCAGTAATATTTTCAATTCTAAATGGAGTGTCTACTTCAAGGTTATCAAGTGTTTCTGAAGTTTGAACTGTAATTGTAGAAGTAGCAAGAACACCATCACCTGCTCTGATACTGCTGATACCTACAGATTCTCCAATAGAACCAACAATACGATATTCATCAATCTTTTTCTCAATATCAATAGGATCTGGATATTCTGGAGAAATAGTTCTTCCAGACTGTTCTCCATAAACTAAACTGACTTTTTCATAATACATATCCAGATCAGTTCTAGTACTGGAATATGTTAAGAAATCGTCATTAATATTTACTGGATTAACACCATCTGCATACTCAAAGCAAGTCAGTTTATGATGTGAGTAGTTTGGAACAAAAGTGTTTGATGTATAATCTTTAAATACTGGAGCATTTGGATTTGCATCAAAGATGCTGAACTGCCAGAAATAACCTGCACCAGTAATTCTAAACAGCGCAGTGCTTTCAATATTATCATTAAGTGGATCTGGTACATATTTTGGTCTAATCTTTGTTTTACGAAGGTCTAAACCAACAATAGACGTACCTCTGGGGACAATAACTCCACCATGAATACTGTTCAACTTATACAGTTGATTACTGACACTGTTTACATCAAAATTTGACGTTAAATCAAAGTCGGCTAGATCATTTGTAACTGTTCCGTTTCTTAATCTAAAATTATTTGTACCATCAGGAATGAAACCAGGTCTATTATCTACAACATGGTCGCCAGGATAGATTAAAATTGTGGTTTTTCCAAACCTATCATTATTCAATCCTCTCTGATAGGAAAATCTTGCTGCCTCAACCAAGGCACGTTGAATTGTTTTGAAAGGGCGGGTTAAAGAGTTACCCTGATTCTCAATACTATCTGTCGAATCCAAATCATTTGGATTGACATAAAGAATCGTTCCCTTGGAAGACTTTAGAAAATTATCTAATCTGGAAAGACCCATCTTATTACAACTATAGTTCTTGTTATGGATTATTTAGCATAAAAAAAGGGGCAACTACTTTTGCAGTTACCCAGATTAGCACGTAATGTACGCCTTCCTTCACACGGTATATTTATTATTATATTGAAGGGTAGATAATAATTGTGCCATTCATATCATTGTGTGCAGTACACTGATAATATAGTGTGTTTGGTGCATCAAATCGGACATCCCAAGTTATTGTTCCTGAAGAAGCACCATTACTATCAATACCATTGCTATATGATGTTCCACTAAGACCTGTTGTACTCTGAATACGGAATGGATGATTGCCCCCAGAACTATTAACAAACTGATAAGATTGTCCCCTAGCTAAGTAAATTGTTGGATTATTTGCTCCATCAGCAACACCAGGACCAGTAAATGTGTAAGCACCAGTACCATTGGCACCTAAACTCCACTTACCAGTAATAACTTTTGTGGCACTAATAGTTCCAGTAGCAGTAATATCACCAGTTCCAGTAATATTATTACTATTAAGGTCTAAGTTACCACCAAGTTGTGGGGTTGTATCTGCCGAAACATCAGAAATACCACTAGCAGGTAAAGTAGCAAACTCAAGAGCACTACCACCATTGTTTACTCTTACATATTGTGAGGCAGAACCTAAAGAACCAGGAGTATCAGTTAATCCTGTAAATGTAGAAGATGCTGATTGCGCTACCCAAGCATAATCAGAACCATTCCAACCTAATACTTCACCACTGGAAGCAGTTGAACGATTTAAATGTGTATCAACATCTCCATCACTATAACTACCGCCAGAACCACCTCCAGTTGCTGCAGCAGTCAGACGACCTTGAGCATCAACGGTAATGTTAGCATTACTATATGTGCCTGGAGTTACAGTAGTATTTGCCAACTTAACCGCAGTGACCGCATCATCAGCAATTTCTCCAGTCGAAATTGAACCATTTGACGCAGCAGTAATTCTTCCTTGAGCATCAACCGTAATATCGGCAGCAGTGTAAGAATTAGCGTTAACACCTGTACTTGCTAATTTAGCAGCAGTAACGGCACCACTATCAATAGTCCAAGTAGCACCCGAATTGGATACTGTAATATCTCCTTTATCACCATCAGTAATTCCGGTGCCACCACTACCAGGTACATTAGTTAAACCAGAACCATCACCATAAAAATTTGGTGCAGTAATAGAATTACCAGCAGAAACTTTTACATCACCAAATACGTCTAATGCTGTGCTAGCAGTTCCTGCTTTGACAACTAATCCATCATTATATGTCGAAATACCAGTTACTGTAGTGCTGGTTTGAGTTTCAAAATTTA
>Ga0181394_1000597_pt1 | contig 15806 bp, 15 predicted proteins | sample 17SPOviralmetaG_FD_130123 | JGI IMG/M metagenome (GOLD analysis project Ga0181394, IMG submission 130123) | Marine viral communities from the oligotrophic San Pedro Time Series (SPOT) site, San Pedro Channel, CA, USA - 17 SPOT_SRF_2010-11-23 | ecosystem: Environmental > Aquatic > Marine > Strait...
CATATTTCTAAATGGGTCAAAGACCCCTGTAGGTAGGTTCATGTTAGCTCCTTTCATAAAGCGAGTTATTATAATAATGGAATACTACCTATAGCTATTCCATCAAACCTATATTATACACCTCTATCTTCAACTTGTCAACCCCTTTTTTTGTCAAGTAATCCGCCCCTTTTAAAGTTAAAACTTTTTCCTATATTAAAGTTTCCTTCTTCTGTTACAAATACATCAGCACTTCCTATTGGAGTAGTTACTGTTGCTCCAATTTGACCATCAAAATTATCACCTTTATTTAGTGGTTTGTATGTTGCAGACGCATAAGGTGTTACTCCAACAGTCATTGACTGACCTAAAATACTTGGTTTAAATTTGCTTGTTTTTCCAGAAACATCATATCCTATAGTTGCTCCTTCTTTACTATCAAGTGAACCAGTTAGTAATCCATAGTTTCCACCAACACCTGCGGCAATACCAACTGCACTATCATCCAATACATTTGATACATTTATATTTGGGACTTCTGTTGGATAAGTTTTTCTATCACCAAGCACTCCAAACGTAACTGTTCTATCGCCTTCTAAAATACCTCCTGTTTTTCCATATATACTTCCTCCTGCATTGTCTCCGATATTAAAACTTTTACCAAATTTTGCTCCTTCGTAAGCTAAGTTTATATTTTTTTCATAAGTTTCACCACCCGGAAGTATGTCTGCATTTTCTGTTGTAAATCTTTCAATTTTGTTTCTTGTTTTTTTAAGAAGGCTTTTAACTTTATCTTTAGTTTTTTCTTTAGTAGAGTTACCACCGCCACTATTTACAGAACCTGCATTAGTAGTAGTAGTTGTAGTGGTAGAGCTTTGATTTGTATTAGTGTTGTTGTTACTATTAGTTTTACCACTACCTCCAGATTGACTAGAAATATATCTTTCTCTGTTAGTAGAACCACTATCACTTTTTATTGTTTTTGGTTTAGATTGATTACTACTTGCTATATATCTTTCTCTATTTGTAGAACCACTACTACCACTATAAGCTCTATTAGAAGTCATAGCTCTTCTCATAGCAGCATATGCTAACCCGCCAACATTAAAATTTTCTCTGACTCCAAATTTTTTTAGATAATCAAGAAGACTTGTATCATATTTATCGCTTGGATTATATTCACCATTTGTAGTAACAAACTTTTTTAGTCCTTCTTTACCACCTAAATGAGCAACAGCAATTAAACCATTTAGTGTAACCGGAACTCCATTTATTTCTTTTCCAATATAACCATCGAATTTATTTTCTTTAATAAAACTTTGTATATCATTTGTATGCCAAGCAAAAACTTTATCTTGTAATTTTTTATTATTTAAAAAAGTTTTATTATCAAACTGTTCACCTGTTGCTTTTTTAAAATCTTGTAATCGAGCATCCCCAAATTGATATGCTCCCATATACCCTTCAGTATTTACAGTTCCATAGTTATTAGAACTTTCAGATTTTTTTAAATCTTGTTGAAAAGTATTGACTGGTTTCTTTTTAGGAACTATCTTTGGTCCTTCAGTAACAAGTGTATTTAATTCTTTTTTATCGTAGACATTTTCTGTTTCTGGTTCTTGTTTTAAATCATACTGATACTCAGTTGGTTCTACTGTTTGTTGAACAACATCACCTTTATTAAATAATTTTCTTACTTGATTTACAAAACCACCTTTATTAAAAAGAGAAGTCCCTTTAAATATATTAGATTTTTGATAAGCATCTAACATATTGGTATCTTTTTTACGTACCATGAAAGGAACACCCGCTCTATCTAAAATACTTCTAACAGTTGGAGCAGGAGCAAATTCTAACACAGATTTTAAAGCATCATCATAACTATTTTTATTTAAAAATGCTCCAATTGTATCTCTAAATGCTTCTCCAAAATCATTAAATATAGAAACAGCAGGGAAAAATTCTACAGGTGTTGACCCGTAGGTAGTAAGAACAGAGTTGTTAACTGTTGTAGGTAACCATCCTAAATTACCAGACATTTGTGTAGAAAAAGCTAACCATCTACCCGGTTCTTTTTCTATTTCTCTATTCATTTCAAACTCTCCCGTTCTGGCAAAGTCTCTTAAATTTTTAACTGCACCAAAAATACTTAACGCAGACAGCATTGTTACAGCTTGTTTTAAATTAGCATCTTCAATTCTTGATATCATAGCATTTGTCTGTGCAGATTTAGCCATAGCCCATGATGAAAATTGTCCAATTAATCTGAGAAGAGGATTTCTTGTTTGTGTAAATAATAATCTATTACCTACTTGCGGAATAATTGCATCTCTATTAGAAGCAGCATTTCCTACAACTTGAATTATATTTCTAACTGAATCTTTTTTTCCTGCTTCATTTAAATTTCTAGCAACACCAAAATCAATAATGTCTTTTGAGTTTAATATTTTTCTATTCGAATCAAAACGTATTGCTCCTACTTTTTGTAAGTGAGTAATATCTGCAAGAGATGCGGCATCTTTTAAATCATCTAAACTTTTTACACCAGATTGTTGAAATCTTCGTACTAATCTTTGTGCGGATTTATGTGCATCAACAGCTCCAACATTATACGCATACCTTCTAGCTAATCCTGTTATAGCTTCTAATCCAATATATTTAAAAAATACTTCATTTGATTTACCAATAAAGTTCATTACATTACCAGTACCACTATCATTTAAAAAAGGACTACTACCACCATCAGGTGTTGTATATGCATTTCGAATAGCAGCTTTAATAACTTTGTTTTCATTAATAGCCATATCCGAAGAAGCACTTTGACCTATACCTTTTATTGCAGATAAAAAGAATCTACTATTTTGAAATGGTTGTACAAGGTCACCAAGGTTTGCTATAGTAACTTTATCCATCATGTTAAAGTTTGCTAGTGTAGATAATATTGCTCCAATACTTCTTTCAGTATCTGTACCTCTTCTACCATATCTACCAAAATAAGAATTAACTGCATGACGAATTGAGTCTACATCTGCTTTGTGTTGACCGCCTTCGTAGTATGCACCTTTTAAATTAAATCCATTTTCTTCATACTGTCTTGCTAGTCTTCTTAGATAACTACTAAGTAATTGTCCTCTGTTTCCAAATGTTCTTGCAAACTCAACTGATTTAACACTTGTTCTTGCAAGGTCCATTAAAACAGTACCAACATCATTAACAAGATAAGGCTCTAACAGTTCTTCAACTTCTGAATATACACCTTTTTTACTTTGTAAACTTCTTTCAAATTCTATGTGTTGACTTATAGGTAAATTAGCATCTACCTTTTCTCCTTTATAAATTTTTAATAATGTGTCTTCATCAATAATTTCTTTTGTATAGTTACCTTCTAAGTTATTAATATAAATTCCTGCTAATCTTTTACCTTCTGATAAGTTTTTAGCTTTTCCAATATTAACATAAGCTTTTGCTACTCTGTTAACAAAATCATCTTGATTATCATTTATTAATTTAAAGTCAAACTTACGAGGAAAATAATTTTTAAGTAATTCTTTTTCAGTAAAACCAACTTCTTTATAGTAATCTCTAAACTCACCAAGATAAGTTTTAATTCTTTTTGCTAAAGCTTTAGCATTGGCATTTGTTACACCTTTTTTACCACGAACAATTTGTATAGCTAACTGTTGTGTTTCTTTATCAGCATCAGCTAAAACATCTTTAACTATTTTTGTTGTCCAAACACTCATGGATTGTTCCATTCGTTCTTCAACAGAATTACCTGTCCCAACTAAACCAATACTTTCGTCTTGATTTTTTGCTACTCTTCCAAGCCAATCTAATCTTACTGTATCAGTAGGTCTGTAAAACATTTGATTAGAAAACTCATCAAGTACTGGACCTCTAGCTGTTAGTTTACTTTGTTGTGTAGCAGATGTAAGTATACGAAGATTTCTACCAAGATTATTAAAGTAATTTGTTTTAATAGATTTTGCAAAACTTATTTGTTTTGGTAGTGGAATACTTTTAATACCACCTCTCATTAAGTGACGATGTAATCCTCCTAAAGCTGCTCCACCTGCAACCATTCCAAAAAAACTTTCATCATCCACATCAGCAAGTGTAGCAAAAACTGCACCTCCACCTGCACCAACTGTAGGTCTAACTGCCATTGATGTAATAGCTCGAGCTGCCGCAGATGTTAATCCACCTGCTTTATGTAATTCTTTTGTTATTTCAATTTGTAATTTAGTATTAAGTCTATTACTTTTTTTAATTTGTTTATCAACAAGACTATTAACTTCATCTGTTAATTGTTTTTTTATAGCATCTAATTCTTTTTTATTTTTAACTGTAGATAAAGTTTTATTACCAATAGATTTAAATTTTAAATCTAAACCATTTGGAATTTGTTTAATAATATTAACTAGTTTGTTTGGATTTAGTGGAGTACTTGTTGTAAATTTTGTTGTTACTCCTGCAAGAGCATCTTGTAATTCTTGTAAAGGTTTAACAAATAATTTATAATTGTTATCAACTTGAGATGTTAAATTTTGTATGCTTTTTACAGAAGATATTTTGTAAACATTATTTAATTGTTTATCATTTAAATTATATTTTGTTTTATAATTATTTCGTAACTGGTCGTTAACAGCATCTTGCATTTGTTTATTTTTAAATAAGTTTGGAAACAATTTATTTGCCGCAACACCTAAACCTTTTTGTGCTACCATAGCAACAGGAGATAACGCTCCACCTAATCCTGCTCCAAGAGCTACATCTTGTAATTTAACTTCACCTGTATTTGATAAACTTCTAAGAGAAACATCTGTTGCTCCTACACCTGCACCTAAACCTGCTAATGCCGCACCACCTTTACCAATAAGTTTACCTGCTTGAGCAGCTCTACCCCAAGGCATAAGAATATAAAAAGGGTCAAGAAGAGTTTGAGCAATTTGTCCTGCCATAACAGCACCATCACTTTCATAAGCATTATTTTTAGCCCATGTAAAACGTTCTTCTAATTCTTTTTTTCTTTGTTCTTTAACATCTTGCCTTGCATCTTCAAATGTCATTGGACCATATGAGTTATAAAAAGCTCTACTTAAATCATATAGCTCACCAAAGAATGTTAATTCTTTTCCCATTCCATATTTAAATTTTTCAAATGTAGATGGTTCATCAACAGCAGGACTTGTTGGTAATTTAAGATTACCAGTATATCCAAAACTATTTGTTGATATTTGTTTTTCTTTTGTGGGGGTTGTGACTATAGATTGATTAGGTAATTTAAGATTACCAGTATAGCCATAGATATTGTCTGTAGCCATTAACTACTCCTATTGCTTTGGTGTTCCGTCTGGATTATGTGTGTCTTTATATTTTTTATCCCAAGCTTTACCACTTTGTCCAGTAGGTCTTGGTTCAACAACACCTATTTTAACTGGTGCTTGATTAGATTCTAGTATTGGAGTTCCATCTGGATTATGAGTATCTCCATATAATTTATCCCATTTATTTCTAGCTTCAACTTGTGGTCTACCATCTCCTGTCGGTCTTGGCGGAACATTTTGTGGAGCTAAACTTTGAGTATAATTTGTATTTAATAATTTATTTTCTATAGATGGACTAATGTTAACATTATTTGTTTTTAATTCTGTTATAGCATCTTGAAGATTTAAATTGTTTTCTTTAGCAAAGTCTACAATAAAAGTTTCCATTGAAGGTTCAGCTTGTGTAGTTTCTGTAGTACTAATATTATCTTTTTGAACTGTGCTTTCTGTGCCATCCTCAGTATAAACTGACTTATTAGCTTCTGCTTGTTCTTCTAATTCAGCAATAGTATTTCTTATTACTTGATTAATACCTTTTTCATGGTCAGACATTGAACCTTCTTTATCAGAAATATATTCATTTACATTTTGTTCAATAATAGATTTAACTTCATCGCTATAAAAAATAGGATTGTAATCTTTATCAATCATAAGTGGAACAATGCTTGTATCAATAAGATACTTACCATCAATTGTGCCACCAAAATATGCCATTCTATCATTATCTAAAGTAATAGTTCTTGCGTTCCATTGACTTTTAAATATTTTACTGTGATTTTCTACAGTAGCTGCTTTAGTATTTTTCTTTAAAAACGGAACACTACTATCAGCGTAAATAATACTATTTTTTAAAAATGTATTTGATTTATTATATAAATCAGCAGTTTGTCCAAGTAAAAATGATGCATCACCATCAGCTATTACCATTCCATCTTCTGTTGTTTTTAATCCTTTTAATGATTTTTCATCTAAAGCTAAAATTGGGGCAGCAACAACATTATGTTTATTTTTATCTGCTCTAATATTTTTATGATTATCTATAACCATATTAAACAAAATATATTCTTGGTCAGTTTTATCAGTCCAATTATAAGCAAGAGGTCCTGCTGATGCTGTTAATAAATCTGATGTACTTGTATTATTAGAAATAACTTCTTCAGTTCCAAAGTCACCAACTACCTGTGTTCCTTTAACATTTAAATCTTCACTAACTACATTAGCCGCATCAGCTTCTCGACCTAAAAGTTTTTTAACTTGTTTACTTAGTGGACCATCAGTTCCTTGTCTAATTTCTTCTGCATAATCATTCCAAAATTCTGGTCCTTTTCTGTAATCTGCTTCTTGTGGAGATGTTAATTTAGGTAGTGAATAGTTAACTTGGAATCCAGTTACTTCACCATCATCACCAACAACATCAGAAAACTGATTTGTTTTTTGCATTACATAAGGAGTTTTTGATGCATCTGGAAGAGCATTAAAAAATGCCATTTCTTTTTCATCTGCTTTAATTAGTGTTAAAGCCGCATCATATTTACTCATACCTTTACCACCATTAGCACTTTTAATATTTGCTAATGCAGATTGAATACTTTGCATTTTTTTAGACTGGTCTTGATACTCAGCTAAGTCAACAGCATATCTTGTTTTTGCTTGTTCTCTATAAAAAGCTCTATTCTCTTTCATTTCTTCCATACGAGTCGCAAGTTTTTCTTGTCGTATTTCATCGTCTTTTTGTATTGCACCTTGGGCAACATATCCTAAACCTTCTAAAAAATTAATACCCATATTATTCCTCTATTCCTAACTCTTCTTTTTCTGGTAATGTTTTTACTCTTTGTAATAAGGATTCTGGTACACTATCTTTTCTTACTTCTGGTAATTGTTTACCTAATGTTTGTTTATCTTTTTCTTTTTTATAATCTTGTTCATCAATTAAATCATCATCTTGGTCTTCATATATAACAGGTTCAATTTCATATTCTTCAGCAATAGCAATAAGAAGATACATTGTTGGCTCTATCAACATCAACATAAGGTCCATATTAAACTGACCTGCTGTCATGCCTTTGTATAAAACAACTTGAGCTATTTCATCTATTGGTGTTTTGTTTTGTAGCATACCAATTAACGGAATAAGATTTTCTTTTTCTGTAATATTTAAAAAGATATCTTCTATAGCAGGTTTAACCTCTGTATGACGAGGTGATTGTTCCCATGGAAACTTTTGTTCGGGGCTTTGTGTTAAACCTTCACCCGGAGTAGGACTGTTAAAAGGGTTAACTCCTGCTTTTTCAAATTGGTTTGGTTGTGCTTTATCTATTTCAGCCATTTACTCTCCTATATTTTTTTACTTTCTTTGCAATGTTCTTTGGTTGCTTCACAAACTGTTTCCCCTTTTTTGTTCCTTTTCGTTTTGCTTTTGTCGTTGCCGCATATTCCGCAGATGTTAGATTTTCTATTGCTTTCTTGGGTAGATACCTTTCGCCAGTAACGCTTGATTTCTTCCCAGACTTCGTTTGCCATTCTTGTTTAGTCCAAGCTTTAAGGCTTCTTTGTGATTTTTTTAGATTTCCCATTTTTCTTTCGTAATGTTTTTAAATCCGCAGATGTAATTTTATTTCGAGGTTCAGCAACCGCAGCTAACTTCTTTTGTTTTTTTGTATATGCCATTATCTATATCCTCCTCCGGCTTTCTTATATTCAGATGCTAACAACTGTGCTTTTCTAGCACTCCATTGTCCTGCATTGCCGCCCTTAGTTCCTGCTTTTATTTTATTAAATAATCTTTTACGCATAGTAGGTTTAGTGTAATTATTTGCTTCGTTTACTTTTGACTTAGTTTTAGTTTTTGTCATATTAACCTTTCTTATGTTTTTGAGATTTAGGTGGAGATTTTTTAGAACCTCCCGGACCTGCCCATAAAACTTTGTTAGCCCAATATGCCGCACTTGTTTTTCCTTTAGCTATATTCTTTGCGTGTCTAGCTTTAAAACTTTTTCTTGCTTCTGCGGAGTAGTTATGACCCATTCCTGTTGAGTCTCCAAAGTGTATAATTTTTACGCTATCGTTATCTCTAATAGCAACAACACCTTTCTTACCATGTTTACTTGTTTTAATAGGTTTGTTTAAACCTTTTAAATTATATTTTTTTAATTTATTTTTTTCTGCATCAGATAAACTCATGTATTAACCTCTTACAATATTTAGCTGTGATTCTTGTATTTGTTTTGCTAACTCTGGATTTATTTGAGCTAGTAAACTACCACCACTAGACGATGTTACATTTGTTCCTGCATAGTTTGAACCTACAACATTTAAGTTAGCAGGTGAACCTATTTGTAAAGCTGTTTGTGTGCCGGGGTCACTAGCAAAGAAATTCTTTGCAGTTTCAACCGCAGCTCTTTTTACATTCTTCTTACTTAGTATACCACCATCTTCAGCACCTGGCATTTCAAATGCTTCACCATCTGCAATTTTATTTGTGTAACCTAAGTTAACATTAATATTATTTACATCAATAGTTTTCTTTATATTATCGCCACTAAAGGTATAGTTACTTGCCGCTCCTGTACTATACTCTGACATTGGAGCATTAAATTTAAAGTCTGGCGAAATACTATAATCTAATAATTTTGTTTCTGGAGTATATCCATTTAGTTTAATATATTCAAATGCAGCTTTATCATCAATACCCGGATAATATTTTTTAACACTATTAAAATATTTTAAACCATCACCTTGCATACCTGTAAACAAAGTATTTTTTTTCATAGCCGCAGCAATTGTATCTCTATAAAAACTGTTAGCAACGTTAACATTACCAAGAGCAACACCACCAGTTTGAGTAATTGTATTTGGATTATAAACCGGTACACTAATTTGACTCATAGAGTATTGACCTAGTTTAGTAGTTCCCATTCCGGCTTTACCGCTAAGAACTTCACCTGCACCTTGGTATAAATTTTTAAACCCTTCACTTACACTACCATTAGCAAAACCTTTAAATGTTGCACCAATAGTTTGTGAAATACCTTTTGCAGTTCCACCTACAAAGTTTGCAGAGTTATACATTCCTTTACCTACATGACCCATAACTTTTAAAAATGGATTAGTACTTAACGAACCTGTTTCTGCAAGTTTACCAAAACCAGTCCATAGTCCTCCACCTGTCGCACCAAATGCTCCAAGTAAATAAGGCATTGCCATGGAAACACCTATCATACCTATTGGTCCAAGTTTTTTACTAAACTTACTATATGCTTGAACAGCTTTACCTCCAAGACCTTTTACGCCTTTCCATACATTCTTAGCAACTTTAGCAATACCTTTACCAATACCTTTAAATATTTTTGATACTGGTTTTGTTATTGCTTTTTTTACTTTTTTAAATATACTACTAAAAAATCCCATTGATAGTTACTCCTATTAATTAAATAAGTTAATGGCAAACGCACCTAAAGTTTTTAACATATCTACTTTAGCTTGGTCTGATGCTGCTTCGTTTCCGAGTGCCGCTACTGCAAGTGTTGCTTTTCTTTCTTCATCATTTTCTGCCGCTTCATATTCCCATTTAGCAGCGTCTCTCATTTCTTGCCATAAGAAAGATAAACCTTGATTACTTAAATTAAAAGCGTTCATAGCATTAGCTTGGTTAACTGCATTGATACCTGCTGTATTTGCTGTGTTTGTTTGTCTACGCCATTGAACATTTGATTGTTCAATAGCTAGTGCATTAGCTGTATTAAACTGGTCTCTTTGAAAAGAAAGATTAGCATTATATTGAGCAATCTGTGAATTAAGTTGCTCTTCTAATCTATTTGCTTCTAAAGTATTACCGGCATTTAATTCAGCAATTCTATTTGCATTAGTTGCATTAAACTGTGACATTGCATCGTTACGTTGTGCATTGCTTTGATTAACTGTGTTTGACAAGTTAGCCATAAACTGTTGTGTTTGTGATTGGCTTGTTGCATTAAATTGTCTTGATGCATTTTCTGATGCTTGATTAGACAACATTGCTTGTTGTTTTTGTTGTGCATTAAGAACAGCTACTTGTTGACTGTTACTTAAATTAGTCATGTCCATTTGTAAAAATGATTGTGCATTTAATACTTGAGCTTGTTGCTCATTACTCAAGTTAGCCATATCTAAAGAAGCTAATCTAGCAGCATTTTGTAATGTAGACTGTTGTTGGTTATTTAAATTTGTTAACTCAAATGTTCTAAACAAGTTAGAGTTTGATATAACTGATTGTTGTTCATTGTTTAAATTAAGAACATCCATACCTGCAACAGTTTTAGCATTTGCTAAAGCAACAGATTGAGCATTGTTTAAACCTGCTAAACCTACTTGTTGTTGTAACTGTGCATTGGTTAAAGCTGTAGATTGTAGATTTGCTAGGTTTTGTAATCGAACTTGTTGTTGTTGATTAGCTGTAGTAAGGATTGCTTGTTGAGCATTTTGTAAATTAGCCATGCCTGTTTGCTGTGCAAATTCAGCAGTTGCCATTCCTGCTTTCATTTGATTTTCAGCATTAACTAACTGTGCTTGAAATTGTTGTTGTTTAGTTAAAACTTCTGCTTGTTGTTCGTTACTTAAATTAGCCATTGCTGTTTGTTGTAACATTGCAGAGTTTGCTTGAGCAATTGGAACAGCAGATTGTATAATAGAATTAATTAAAGCTTCTCTTCCAATGGAAGAACGAGATAAACCTCTTTGTGCTAAGTTAGCATCAACAGCTTCTACCGCACCTCTAGCCCATGTAGGGATAGTTCCTGTTTCAATACCACTTAATAATGTTTCAAGCTGTGCAGAAACAAGAGTTGTTGTCGGCATAGCAGCAACTTGTGCTTGTACTGCTGTTGGTTGTTGAACAATACTTGCTTGTACTTGTGCAGGATTATTTCCAATAGCTCCTTGTATTGCAGGAGGAAGTGTAGCTGTTTGTGCTTGGACAGTAGATGCAGTACCACTTACAGCTTGTGCTAAAGCTCCGGATGATAATTGACCAGATGCAGCTTGTGCAATTGCTTGACTTGTTGGTACAGCAGTTTGTCCAGTAGTTATTGCTCCTGTTGATAATGTTCCTTGAGCTGCTGTTGCTTGTGCTTGTTGTCCAAGAGTTCCCTGTGCCGCAGTTCCTGTTTGAGCAGTACCTGTTGCCGCAGTTGTTGTTGGGGCAGTCATAGAAGTAGGTTGACCAATAGCTGTTGCCGATGATGGACCTGCTCCTACAATAGTTGGTGCTGTAACTTGAGCTTGACCAACACTAGTTGGTTGACCCATTGTTGCACCTTGTAAAATCTCATTTGATTGTACTTGTTGTTGAGTATAAGTTTGTTTTGCTTTAGATGCAATCTTTGGGTCAGATATATTTTCTTTTAAATAAGTATCAATATCTAACTGTTGTGAAGGTTCTGAAGCTTCTGGTATTTCTTTAAAATCTCTAACTGCCATTTTTATTTTCCATTTGTCTCAATCAAATATTTTTCCATCCACATTATCTTTTCTTTTATAACTGCAACATCTTGTTGTATCTGATTAACTGAATTAACTTTATTTTCAACTGCATTGAGTCTTGCTGAAAACATTCCCCAAGTAATTCCTATTGCTACAATTAATGGTGTGTAAGATAGTATAAATTTTAAATCAATTTTCATAATTATTTTGATAAAGGATTATTTGATTTAAGTTTTATTTCTTCAAGTACTACGTCTTGTACTTCATTTTCTTTTTTAACAATAGCTACTTGTTTTTCTAGCTCTGTTAATTTATCTTTAAGTTCTTTTAACGATTTGTTAATTGGACTTAAATCTGTTTCTTCGGGAATATCTAGCATTGCTACTTCTTCTCGAAGCTTTCCTATTTCTTTAAATACAATTGTTAAATCAACAGGAACAATTTTATCATCAACTGTCTTTATTCTATCTATCAAATCAACTTTATATTCATTTGCATATAGTAAAGCATTGTCAACTTTTTCATTTAACTCTTTATCTTTACTGTGTAAAGGTTGTAAGTTAATTGGTGGCTCACCTTCTAGTACTGATAGTCTATTGTTAAATTCGCCCCATGCATAAAACCCACCACCAATAGCTGTTATAGTTCCTATAAGTGCGGCATATGTAGATAGTTTATCTAATATTTTCATTGTTTTAGAATCTCCAATTCTTTTAACAGTTTAGTTTTCTTTGACTCAATGGTCAACAACTTAACCCTGTGAATTTCTACCGGGTCGTTTTCAATGTATGAGTTTAGTGCAACTCCTGCATATATATCTCCTTTATAGGAAGATAAATCCATTTCTAAATATAATCCTAGATGTGTATTTTCATATACATCTTTAGCTGAATAAAAAGCTAATTTTGTATAATCATCAAGACTATTTTTCTTAAAAAATAAATCCTCTTTAGATAAGTTTTTAGTTGTTTCTTTTGTAACCTGTGCTATTTGTTTAGCTATTATTTTTAAATTCTTTTTTAGTTTACTTTCTACAGTTGTAACATCTGCAATAGTCCTGTCCTTGGTGTCCACTTCTCTGTCTTCCGATTGTACTGTTTCTTGCTTTTCACTATCTTCTGTTTGTACTTCGGACTCCTCAGTTCCCTCGCTATCGGATTCTTTTTCTTTTTGTGTCTCTTCTTTTTGTGGACTTTCCTTTTCATTTTGTGTTACTTCAGTTTCCACTTTTTCTTCTTTATCTGTAGAAGTCTCTGATACGCTTTCCTCGTTCTCTGAGAGTTCTTCCATCGGTTCTTCAAACTCATCCAAAGATTCCGTAGTAGGTTCTTCATTGAACTCCTCCTCCGTAATCTCTTCGAAAAATTCTTCTGCTGTTATACCTTCCTCTTCAAGAAACTCTATGAACTCTTCTTCCATACCAGTCTCTTCTAAAAATTCTGTAAAGTCTTCTTCAAATTCTTCGGTAAAAACTTCTTCTGTTATTGGAGCTTCTACCATATATTCGTCTTCAAAAAATACCATTTCCACTTCTGGTATTTGTTCAAAACTTTCCATGTCAAACTCCTCTATTGGAGGTAGTTCGTCTATATATACTGTTTCAATATCTTCAAAATAAAATGAATCATCAAATGTAAACTCATCTTCTATAACTACATACTCTTCTTCAAAGTATAAATCATCTGTATCCCAATCAAAATCTTCTGGAATATCTTCTACTATATCAATAATATCTTGGTCAATATCATCTATAACTTCTTGTGCATCCTCATTAATAGGAGGTACATAGGTATAAGATATACTTAACTGAACGTTATCTACATCTGGTCCACGATGAGCGTTATCGTAAGCTGTACCTGCTGTTTCATTATACAACTCTGCTCTAATTGTAATATCTGTTTGTGTATTAGAACCTTGAATATACTCGTTTGTATAGTTTGTAAATGTCCCAACACCTGTAGTACTATCAGTTATTTCTCTAACTTGTGTAGATACTGAACCATCAGAACCTGTAACAGTTTGTTTTAAAGTAAGTGTGTTTTCAATATTATTCCAAAACCATACATCTGCTGACATGGTTGAAGTAAAACCTTGATTAACTTCTGATTGTGTTAGATGACCATCGTCAACTAAATCTACATCTTGGTATACATTATCTTCTTCGTGTCCTTCAAAAGCTAATACACCACCACTACTGTCCATACCTGTTTGATACGGAAATCCATTCCAAGCACCATGAGTATGAATACCTTCGTCACCACTTGTTGACCAACCAGTTGTAGTTGTAGTGCTATCTGTTCCAAAAGTAGAGTTAGTTAATATATTTCCTGTTGTTACAGTTTGTCCAAAAGATTTATCCCATGCTAAAATAAAAGCACAGACAATTAAAGTCGAAATAATATATCGCATTAATTGTGTACGTTAATTATTTTATTTTGCTCTGGTGGTATATCTATATTAATTTTAATTTTATCTACTTCTTCTTGTTCTAACAAGGTTGCTAGTTTTTTCTTTTCTTCTTCTAACTTCCTAGCTAATTCTTTTTGTTCTTCTTCTATTCTTATTGCTTCTAATTCTCTATCTATTTGAGACCTAGTTTCAAGTTTCTCAATATATGTGTCATAGTCTGGTCTTTCAACATCATATTTATTCCATTCTTTTAAAGCTTCTGGACCTATCTTACCTTCAAACGGACAAGGAGTCCCTGCATGATTCATGGCTGAAAAGACACGCTCATCTTGACAGAGAAGACTGACTGCGGCAATACGCATACCATAGTCGAAAAGTACTTTACTAAGCTTAATACGCTCACAATTTAAGTCCCTAAAATGTTTACCGCCAGAAACTCCAAAGCCCATGGTAGAGACAGAGCCACTAATACCCATACTGCAAACATCTTGAGACATCGCTGAGTAGCTTGGAGAGGAAGCGGAGTTAACGGGTACATCTGACCCATTGGTAGTGCTGTTATTTGTTGTCGTACTTGTCGTTGTGTTTGTTTGTCCATCATTATTATTTGTTGTTGTTGATGTATAACCACCAGTAATCTGAGTATTACTGCCAGAAGAATTTGTTTGTGCGTTGTTATCGTTAGTAGAATCTGCAAAAGTAATTGTACTTACGCATAAAATAAAACTTAATAAAAATACTAGGAGTATATTATTTTTCATTTACCACAAGTACACTTTCCATCTTCGCAACAAGGATTAATCATTTGCATTATCCCATGCTGTTTGTAGTTCTACAAGTTTAGTATTAACTTCTTCTTCGGTAGGTAATTCTGTTACTAAATTATCTACAATGTTTCCATCTATTCCAACTTTTTCAGAAAGTTTTAAGTTAGCATAAATTTTATTTTTACTATCTGTCCAAGTAAACCATTGACCTTTATTTAATTGAACTAAAGCATCTTCTATATGATTTGCTCTACCATCTTTTCTCATTTTATGTATCTCCTAATCGTATTGATGTCATAGCTGTATAATGTCTGTTTGTATGACCAATAGTTTGTGTATCATTATATGCAACATCAATAGAAAACTGAATTTTTACATTTGATATATCTGTAACATCGACAATATAATTACAATAATTTGTAAATTGACCATTAGTTCCATTAGTTTGTATTCCTAAACTAGAAACTATAGAACGACTATCATAGCTAGAATTATTAGATGTTACTCTTATTTTTGCTTCATTATATTGTGAAGGATTATTATTTTGTATTTGTCCAACGTGTTGAAATTCAATTTTATATATCCCTGTTTCTGGAAAACTAAAAATTCCGTTTGACTCCGTGAGACCAGTACCAATTTTATCAAAATTAGTATCATTTCTTTCCCAATTAGAAGCTATTGGGTTAGCATCACCAGTAAAACTTGTTGTTAATCTCCATTGGTCAGCTTCAGTAATACCACCTTGAACATAATTACTTGTAGGCAAAGTACCTGTAACATTAGTTGCTAAGTTTAAGTTTCCTGTTACACCAGAAGCTAAATTTAATTTTGTTAATGCCATATATTATCCTATTAATTTATATCC
>Ga0181394_1000603_pt1 | contig 15663 bp, 14 predicted proteins | sample 17SPOviralmetaG_FD_130123 | JGI IMG/M metagenome (GOLD analysis project Ga0181394, IMG submission 130123) | Marine viral communities from the oligotrophic San Pedro Time Series (SPOT) site, San Pedro Channel, CA, USA - 17 SPOT_SRF_2010-11-23 | ecosystem: Environmental > Aquatic > Marine > Strait...
GTTATGTTATATCTTAAGAAAAGATGTGATGAGATGGAAAGAAAAGGACACTATTATGACGATGCATCTGGTTAGAGGAATGACCTCGCTCAATACTCGTAAACGTAAATCAGGCAAAAAGACTGCTGCTGTTTTGGAAGAAGAAAAAAAGATGTCAGCATTACTACAACGTGTAGGTTACCAAAAAGGTTCTATATATCGTGCCTCAATACCAAATTATAAGGTAAGCGAACCAATTGCCCCAACATCTGATAAGGTAGGTAATGGTTATGCAAAACCTACCAAACAATATACTGGTGATGAGCTTGCAGGTATCGGTACGTTGCATAAATCAAATATGGTTCCAATTCGTAAGGATAGTAATGCAGCAAAAGAAATTGCAGCAATGAGACGAAATTAATTGTTTACATTTATCCAGAAATGTGATATAATAGTGTATGATTTTCAATTGCAGAGGAATTAATCATGGTAGCAAAATTACAAAAGAAAAAGAAAAAATCATTACCACGTAGAGCCAAAACTGGTCTAGGTGGTGTACCTTCAGATAAAGGTTTTGAACACGTAAAAAACTATTTTCACTTCGAGGTTGCAAATAAGGACTTATCAGAATCAATTAAGGGATATGTTCGTAAGACATTTTCTAAAAAAGATGCACAAGCCATTTTTGCAAACCCTGAATATAAGTTTTATGCCTTTACACATCATTGTGCCACATCATGGTGGATGATGATGGAAATGGCTATGTGTGAAAAGTCTGAGTACTTTGCAAATGCCTTAAATAATTATCTACAGGAATTACTTGTATCAGGTAGAGTATTAATTGCAGAGAAAAAAGCTGAGGTTAAAGATGATAAGGTTGTATCATTGTCACCAATGCAAAGATTGCAGAATAAAATTGGTAAAACAATAATGCAAGACCTATTGGATTTAGAAGATTCTTGGATGGAGAGTGAAAAGACTACCATCGATATATATGCTCTATTCAAGAAACATGGACTGCCCTCCTCTGCAACCAAGGCAGTCCGTGAGGTGGTTGAGGGATGGTTATTAGATTATGAAGATGCCTATCATAAGCGCTGTCCTGATGCCGTGGAAGGTTATTCACATTTGAAAAAACCAGAACTCAACCGCCGTATTAAATCATGTAATGAAATGTTGGCAGACCTTGATAGAATTAAATCTGCAGGTAAGGCAACCAGGGCAATAAAAGCCAAAGGACCAAAGGCGGCAGATAAACAAGTTGCCAAGGTTAATTACAAAAAACAAGATACAGAGTTTAAACTCGTATCCATTCCACCAATCCAGGTTGTTGGTAAGCGTAGATTGTTTACGTTTAATCCAAAGACAAGAGTTATCACTGAGTTTGTTACAGCTGCAGTGAATGGTTTCTCTGTGTCAGGTTCAACACTTAAGGATTTTGATGAGGTGAACAGTAGGTGTACACGTCTGCGTAAACCAAATGAATTCTTACCATTTGCATTGAGTAAAACACCAAATCAAATTGACAAGGAGTGGAAAAATCTTACAACCAAAACTACGGTACCAAATGGCCGTATTAATAAGGACACCATATTGTTAAGGGTATTGGATAAATGAGTGAAAAAATAGAAGAAAAATTCTTAAATAAAACAAAATTTTCTAAACTAATTGAAAAGACTGTTATTGACTTATCAATTGGTTATATGGAAGCCATACTATTGGTGTGCGAAAAAAATAACATCGAACCAGAAGATGTAAAGAAATTTGTCTCTCCAATTATTAGAGATAAATTGGAGGCAGAGGCCGCAGAACTTAACCTGCTACCAAAAACAAACTCAATTGATTCAGCACTTTTTGAATAAATTGAGTATAAATACATTTACATTACAGCATAAATGTGTTATAATACTACAGTAAATATTTCAGTTATACAAGGAACATACAAATGTCATTCGAAAACTTAAAGCGCAATCGCGATCAAATCTCCAAACTCGTTCAGGCCGCCGAACAGGCTGGTGGTTCTACAGAACAAAAGAACTATGGAGATGACAGAATCTGGAAACCAACAGTTGATAAGGCGGGTAATGGATATGCAGTCCTACGATTCCTCCCAGCAGCCGAAGGCCAAGAACTCCCTTGGGTCCGATATTGGGACCATGGATTTAAAGGACCAACCGGTCTATGGTATATCGAAAACAGCCTTACTTCTATTGGTCAACCTGATCCAGTTGGCGAACTCAACTCACGACTCTGGAATTCTGGCATCGACGAGGACAAGGAAACTGCCCGTAAACAAAAACGGCGACTCCATTATGTAGTGAATGCCCTTATTGTGCAGGATCCTGGTAATCCTTCCAACGAAGGTAAGATCATGCTATATAAGTTTGGTAAAAAGATCTTTGAAAAAATTATGGATGTGATGCAACCATCATTCGCGGATGAAACTCCGGTCAACCCATTTGACTTTTGGGATGGTGCAGACTTTAAATTAAAAATTCGTAATGTTGAAGGTTATCGTAATTATGATAAGTCAGAATTTTCAAGCGCAGCTGCTCTCCATGGTGGAGATGAATCCCAATTGGAGACAGTCTATAATGGACTACATAACCTCGGTGAGTTTACCGACCCAAAGAACTACAAATCATACGACGAGTTAAAAGCCAAAATGATGCGTGTTCTAGGTGAACAAGTTGAGATGGGTGCACCAAAGGTTGTTCAGATGAACCAGGTAAATGAACCTGCAGCATCACCAATGGAAACACCACCTGTCACTGAATCTGAGTTAAATACCCAGAGTGATGATGACACTATGTCTTATTTTGCTAAATTGGCTAACGAAGACTAAGAATATACTTCCTGAGCATGAAGATAAACTGCTCAATTCATCATTCGTTTCATTCTATCTGCATAAACATCACCAGTATCCATGGCACTACCACCTTCAACAAGTGCCGCCTGATTTGATGTAACACTATTATCATTAAATTGCCTTGCATCAACCACATCACCAGTTGGTGGCCTTACCCTATTCACATTACTTATGGTCTCTGCAGCAGTAGGATTGGTTCTAGAATAATATTCTCCTGCAGTTATCATCGATGGTTGACCCTCAGCATTATATGACACAAATTGTCTATCGCCAAATGGACCTATTTTTTGTCTCCGAAGAATTGTGGTCAATTCATCCAGCCTTCTTCTTACACCAATTTTATCTATTTCTGTGGCCTCATATTGTGCATATGCAATTGCATCATTAGGACTCGGCATTGGATTATCTTTATTAAGTTCGGCCGTTAATGCTTTCCATTCTTCAACAAGAGCATCTTGATTTTCTTTTGCTGCTCTCTGTGCCTCTTTTACTTTTTGTTGGGCATTTACAATTTGATCCATCTGATCTCTTAGTCTTCTATCTTCATTTTGAAAATAGTCCACAAGTTCATTCTGCGAAGTGCCTTCCAATCCATATTGTTCACGAAGTCTATTTTTTTCTTCTCCTGTTCCAGCAAAGGCAGTCATATAGTTTTGAGAACTTCTTATTGCCTGCCTTTCAAGATCATCGTATCTAGATTTATCCTCTGCAGTAAGGCCTTCGAGTAATTTAGCTTTTCTTTCACTTGTTAAAAACTTTGGTGTAAGACCCATTGCAACAAGTGATGAATTTAAATATTCTTTTATTCCATCAACAATGTCATTGGATGCTTCAGCGGCCTTTTCCAATAATGTGATACTAAGGTCCGACATTAAAGATCTATATGGTGCTGTTATTTTATCCACAGCGGCCTGTTGTTCTGGTGTAAGATTCTGATAGACAAAATATCCGGCCAGGCCACCTAAAACGGCTGCAGCTATAAATCCTGTGGGCGATAAAAGTAAAGGTAAAAGTTTAGGTAGTAAACCTATTAAAAACTTTGCTGCAAGAGCAGCACCACCAACAACGGCAAATGATTCAGGCCCTGTAGCAGCAAAATCAGTATTGAAAATATTATTTACCATACCTACAACAAATTTACGTGATGATTCACTGAATAAAGCCCCTATTATGGCACCATAAATTCCACCTTTGGCACCACCCAAAAGAAATCCTATGCCAGCACCTGTCAGTGAAGATTCAACCATATTTGCAAGTTCAGGTCCTATTTTATCTTTAATGCTATTTGCAACCTGATCTGCAAGACCAACGGTAAGTAATGCCGGAATAAATCTCCTCATTAAACCTAAAGCAAATGGAATAATGCCAGCCACCATATTATCAACGCCAGATGTAATACCTGCTAAGCCTCTTTTCGCACCACCTATAGCACGTGAGGCATACCCTTGACTATTGTTTGCTCGAGCATTAGCCTGCCTTTCATCCTGAGCATCACCTGCCTCCTGATTCTTAAGCATCTGAATAAACGAAGAAAAGGATTTTTCTAATCTTGTCTGTGATTCAGCACTCATTGCAAGCACTTGATTCTGTTCAGATAGGATAGTTGCAATATCCTTTAACTCAACATTTGCGCCAGTTCTAGTTGGTGTTATTTTAATTGCCATATCTTTTACCTATTAGCCTGTTGTTCTCTTTCCTTTATATCATTCACTAACATTGCAAGATATATTTCCCTTTCCCACGGTATCATATGATCCAGATCATATAATGAATATTGGTAGTTCTGAATCAATTGATAGTTTGTATTATAAAAGTTTTCAAGTGATTCATGAGAAAGGTTTAGGAAAAAAAATCGGTTAGACCCTCCAGTCTTTTTATATTATTATGTTCGCATGATTCACATTTAAACGTAATATCCATATGAATTTTAGGTATACTCTCAACGAAATTTTGCATCTTTGCAAATTGTTCTGCTGTTAATGAGTTAATAAAGTTTTCAACTTCCTCTGCAGATTCATCTTTAATTGATACCCTTTCATCGTCATTTAGTATTACTGCCTCAAGACATGCAGACATTAATTGAAATACAATGTTTGCACTTAAGTTTATCTCAAGGTTTGATCTTTTCATGAATTCACTGTATGTTGGATATTTTAATTCAACAGTGATATCATCTGTAATTTTTACAAACTTATTATTTGTGTCAATATTTTCCTGAAGTGCAATTTTATTTAAATCAATTGACACTTCATTATTGTCTTCACACTTACCGCAGGCAATATTAACCTTTGTTGATTCACCCACAGATTTACCTCGTATCTGTGTAAAGATATATTCAACATCAAATGTGGCTAAATTCTTGGAATCAATACCTTCACAACATGCATCAATACAATTTAGAATTGCATTTAAAACTTGCTTTTGGTCTTGTGATTCCAATGCCAAAATTAAAACTTTTTGTTCCTTTACTAGGAATGGTCTATAATTTATATTTTCGCCAGTTGAGGGTATAATTAATTCATACTGAGGTAATTCATTCAAACGCGGCAGCGCCATATTTTACTCCTTAAGATAATATATTACCAAGAGACCCGCCAAGACCTCCTATATTTAATCCAAAATTTGGTGCAATAAGGCCACCAAGAAAACCTGTGGATGCCTGTTTCCAATTTGTATATGCCAAAGTAACCGATAATTGTACTAGACCATCAAGGTCATTACTTAATTCAACGGCATTAATTGCAATAGGAAAGGCATCAATAAGTTGAACCGCATATGCAGTACCACCACCAATATCAGCACCAATACTAATAGGACCAACCTCAAAGGTTTTTGTAGTGATTGGTCTACGAAGTTGTAATATTTTCACATCCCTTGCATAATTACTTTTATATGGGACAGATTGTGCATCATCAAAGACTGTGGTGGAATACCAGTTATCAAAATACTTTTTTATTCCATAATCATTCAACACATAAAAGGTAAGCGTAACATCATCAACGGCATATCCTGATGCAATCTTTTGATATTCAAGACCAATCCTTCTGTCGTTAACTATTACCTGTTTACCGGGTAGTGTCGCATTTGTACACAGAATATTAATATCACCACCACCCATAGAGCCAGCCAAAGCAAAAGCAGCAATTCTATTAATTAAACTTTCTGAGGCAAATTCGGATGGAAGTTGAATGGCAAATTGATTTGTCCTTGCAAATCCTAGTTTACCAGATACCATACTTTTTAATTGATCTATGGACATTAGATTGCCTGCCTTGATTGTGAATATACTTGACGTGAGGTCTGTTTGGCCCAATCAGCTGTTGGAAGAAATGTAGCTATCTCCCATTCAGGAGCTTGAACTCTTGCCAATCTTGATTTAACGTGAGCAGTTAGATAATGTTTTAGGCATGGTTTGTAATATTTTAAATTTGATGTAGCCTGTAGCACTTTATAACTTACCTGAAAACTTGTTGTCTCATCATATTTCTTATTATTTGTGATATCCATTAGTGAATCCAAAAGCTTTGCCCTTAGGACAGGAGGAAGGTAATGTAAATTTAAACCATAAAATCCTTTTTCAGCCGGACCTACAATAATCGCAAGAGGAAATCTATCATACACAGGTAGTGTTTCTTTATGTTTTGGATCATAGAAAAACATATTCATTGAGCCTATCAGAGGCTGTGATTTATTCGCAAGTGTAATCTCATCCTGTTGCATTAATTCGGTACGACTCATACCTCTGAGTCCTTGAACCTTTTTACGAAACCAATCTCTGGATTCCTTTGTTCTAGGATTGATTCCAGCCCTAAAGGCCTCAAGTTCTAATTTTTGAAATAGATTTGACATAAGGCTATTTATATCATTTCTTACGTTTTTTCTTAAATGGCTTTAGAGGTTTTAATGGTTTGAGTTTTTTTAAAATATTCATTTCATGTAATGTTTCCTCTGTCCACACTTGAAACTCCCACCCTCTATCTTTTGCATATGCATCGGCCGCCTCCCACTTATTCATATTTTTGACATATGTCATTGCCTCACCAATATATCTTTTGGACTTATCAGGTCTTTTGGGTGGTGCTGTTTCCTTTTGTGGTTTAATTTCAACAAGTATTGTTTTACCATTAGTAAAGGTAATTTTAAGATCCACAAAATAACGATGCATTTTTTTATCAACATCCCATTTATATGGAACAACTGTTTCCTCTGATGACCATGATTTTACCTTAGGGTTTCCATCACACCATTGAAAGCATGCTTTTTCCCAGGATGACCGATAAACAATTTTATCTGGATCACCACTGTATTTTGTGAAATTCTTAACCCTATACTTACCAGAATATGCCATAAAAACCATATAAATAGATTTACTAATTTCTATTTATTAAGGATATAACATGGCTAGTTTACCAGGAAATGCTGACGGTACCCCAGGATCCTATGAAGGAAAATCCAGTAGCGGTGGTGTTACGGCTGAAACCTCCTATGTGGAAAAAGTTAATGAACCGATTGAGGTAAGCCCTGTAGCCTCTCAAAGGCAGGGTGAATTACTTAGATATCCAATTTCAACAAATTATGGTGCTGAAATATCGTTTAGGGTAAAATCAATATTGCCTTGGGATGTGAGCCTAACCAGTGCCATTGCCATATTGCGTAGTCCTTTAATTGAAAAGGGATTTCAGTATGTAAAAGACCTAACAGAAAATTCAGTTCAAACTACTGCAGAAACTCCTAATAGTGCCGTTGAAAGAGAACGTGCTAGATTTGGTGCAATGGAAAGAGATTTAAATGCGGCACAGGCTGCTGGTGCAGCATTCAAGGCAGCCAAGGATAAGAATGCGCAAGAAAATTCTGACGTAACAACAGATATACTTGGGGTAAAAACAAAATACGTTCAGGAAGCTCCTGTTGTTATAACATATTTTCCTCAGGCATTAAATGTAAATGATGACGTGACATATGACACTCCAGAACTTGGCCCTGCAGGAGCTGCGGCACTTGGTGCAATTAATAATGGTTCATCTGTTTTAGGTGCATTAAATTCTGCAATTCAAGAAGGTCTGAGAGGTATTACAGATATATTTAGAGGAGTGAACACAGGGACTGCCGCGAAGATAGCCCTGGCTCGGGCCGCACAAAAAGGCCCTGCAAGTCTAAGTACTGCTGCAGCCGTAGGCCTTCAGGTAAAAGTAAATCCTAATTCAAGGTCTGTATTCAATGGTGTGAATATAAGACAATTTGTTTTTCAATATGATTTTATTGCTACGTCACCAGATGAGGCTGAACAAATTAATAAGATTATAAAACACTTTAGAACAGAATTGTATCCTTCAACATTTGGTAGGGATGAAGCATCAATACCTATTGGTTATAAATTTCCCAATTTATTTGAAATTAGATTTAAATACAGAGGCAGAAACATGAAAATGCCTCAACCTTTATTATGTTATCTACGAAACGTGCAGACAACATACAATCCTGCAAGTATGTCATTTCATGATGATGGCAATCCTGTACAGATAAGTATGACATTATCATTCCAGGAATTCAGAGCCATTACACGTGAAGATGTTGAAAGGAATAATGCATAATGGAATATTTCAGAAATTTCAATCGTGTTGATTATGTGTTTGGAGATGATTTTGAAAAGGCCGGTGGTGCAGATGCAACCTTCGAGTTATTCCAAAATCTTACAACATACGTGGATATTATTGATGAGATAAAACAGAACAATGCCTTTTATCAAACCTATACAATTCAGGAACCAGATAGACCTGATGTTGTTTCCCAACTCATATATGGAACACCATCATACCACTGGACATTTTACATATTAAACGATGGCATCCGTAAGTATGGTTGGCCTTTATCATTCACAGAATTGGATAAAAAAGTAAAAAGGGATTTTCCTCACAAATATGTTGAAACAAGAGATGAGCTAACATCAATTTTTATCCCTGGACAAAGAGCAGTTGGATCAAATTCTGCTACATCTGGTATTGTATTAAAAAGAAATCTGGATCTAGGCACAATAACCATTGATGCAAAAGGATCATATGCCACCGGTGAAACAATAGGTAATACCAGTTATACCGGCATTACCCAGGTTGTAACTGCAGCGGCAACAGGTTTTGAATATTATGCACCTCATCATTATGAGGATGTAGATGGTAACTGGGTTGATATTGACCCTGCAATTGGCAATCCAGGCCAATATGTTGAGGTGACAAATTACGATCACTATTATAAACAGAATGAAGAACTTAAAATAATTAAAATAATTAGGCCTGCTGTGATTGATCAAATTGTTTCTTCATACTTCCAGGCTTCACGGCAGAGCATATGACAGAAATACAATCACAATTATTGGGTGATCAGCACTCTGATGACTATACCATAACAAAGGCCGAGATAACAAGCTCTAGAGGATATTATCCTTTGGATATTATTAATGTTATTTCTGAATTTGAGGTATATGAATCCATTGAAAAGTCTTATTTAACTGGTAGGATTGTAATATCAGATCAAATGGGAATCTATGATAGATTTGATTTTGATGGCACAGAGATATTGGACATAGAAATCACAAGGAATATTTCAGGTTCTACACCAATTAATAAAAAATTTATATTATCAAATGTTGAGAATACCAAAAAATCAAATGAAACAAACGAGGCAATACAATTTCATTTAATTGAGGATATAATATTTAAAAGTGCGTTGACAAATGTAAATAAATCATATTCTGGACAACCTCAGGAAATTATAGCACAAATTTTAAAAGAGTACTTGAATAAGAACCTCCTTACAAATGCATTTGAAGATATTCAGGCATCAATGAAGGTTATTATACCCAACCTTGATCCAATTGAAGCTCTTACATGGATTAGAAATAGAGCCACAACAAGTAAAGGCTATCCATTTTTTCTTTATTCAACACTTGCGTCCAATGATGTTTTCTTTACCGATATTGGTACTCTGTTAGAACAAAAAATATTAAATGATAGATACCCATTTACATATTTGCCAGGGGTTGGATCATCTTCTGCCACCGGAAGACTTTTTCAGATATTTGAATATGAATATCGAAATGTTGAAAACAATATTAATCTAATATCAAATGGTGTTGTTGGTGCAAATCATAATTTCTATGATGTTACCACTGCAAAATATGATAAGATAAAATTTAATGTGCATAAAGACTTATATAGAAATGTATCAAAGTTAAATCCAAGGCAACCACATCCTGTACTTGATGAATTTTCAGAATATGAGGATGTTAAAATATCTGATTATGAATCAAAAAATATGTTTCATATTCATTCAACATTATCGCAAGGAAGAAGGATAAAATCTTATTCCGAGGAATACACGGCAACCGAGCATAAGTTAAAAGTGATAGCGCAAGCAGCAAAATTGTTCATGACAAGAAACCCCATAGAGATAACAGTGAACGGCCGTGAGTTTATAAGTGGCAATGATACATATAGTATTGGTAATAACTTTAGAATACTATTTAAATCAAACATTGATCAAAATGAAAGACCTTTGATTGATACAAAGAAATCTGGTGATTACCTAGTGCATGCAGCAAAACATAGTTTTAGAAACGGTAGAATTTTTTCACGGTTACTATGTTCAAAAATAACAAATTATGAATCCAATGATTGGCCTGATGGAGTATATACATGATTCCTAGTTCATATAAGGAATATTATGGTGATGAAAACAGATGGTTTCTTGGTGTAGTTCTTGACATCAATGATCCTGAGCAACTGGGTAGGGTTAAAGTTAGGATATATGGTGTCCATCCGGATAACACGATTGATGCATCATTAGATGATCTTCCTTGGTCTCATGTTTCAGTACCAGTCACTGAAGGTGGCTCATCAGGTATCGGAACAAATACTGGCATTAAACCTATGGCTCAAGTTTATGGTATTTTTCTTGACGGTAAAAACTCACAGATACCTCTGGTCCTTGGCTCAATACCAAAGATTGAAGCCGCAGAAACATACCAAAGTAATATTCAAGAGCAAAGAGATAAGGATTTAAAACTTAAAGGTAGCACAAATTTAGAAAAAGCCTTTGAATATTTTGTTTCTGAAGAAGGTGGATTTTTTACACCAGAACAGGCTTGTGGAATACTTGGAAATCTACATGTTGAAAATGGTGTCAATTTAAGAAACTCAAAAGATCTAGATCCAGACATTGATGCAACTGAAAAAGATGGAGCAAAGGCCTTTGGTATTGCCCAATGGAATGATGCACCTCGTGCAGCAAACAGAGAAGGTGGTTTAACCAGATATGCAGAGCTTTTGGATTTTAGCGCAAAAAATGGGTTGGATTATAGAACACTGTATGCACAATTATCATTTATTAAATATGAATTATTTAAATATAAAGCTTTACTTGGTATTGGTGAACTCAGAATGGCCGAGACACCGGAACAAGCCTCGGAGGTTTTTCAAGACAAATATGAAAGACCTCAACGTACAGTAGAAACAACCGAGGAAAGAAAAAAAGAGGCCAGAAAATATTTTGAGAGGTTCGCATGAGTTTTCGTGACCCAACTAGAAATGCACAAATTATAAATGGTAATAAAGTTTACTATGATGACGCACGTGGTTTTTGGACGGTAGAGTTTGTACGTGATAAAATAAGAGAACAATATCCTACACAAGCACAAGCAAGGGCTGCAGCTGCTTATGGTGGTGGTTCAGAGGGTGATAGAAATACTGCAGTTGTTCCAAAACAAGCAGTACAAACTGCACTTGCAAGCAGTAACACTATCTCTAAAGAGTTTGTTGACAAAGCACAAATTACGGTAACCCAAAGGATTTCAGCTGAAGGGAATGTTATTAATGCTAAGGTAGGTAATGAGGAGGATGGACTTCTTTCACTGACAGCAACAACTACTAAGGGTGATGCCAATGAAGGACCTGCAATCTCTGTAATGACAAAGAATATCAAGAAAGGTAAAGCCACGGTTGTAAAAACTGTAAGTGCAAAGTCAAAACTTGAAAGTGTTACAGGAAAGACTGCTAAAGTAGATATTGTTTTAAATGAAACAGTAGTTCAAGCAAATCCAAAAGGTGGTACTCAGGCATTAAGAACTGTTGCAAAAGTTTCAAATAAAGAGTTGCCTGACTGCTTTGATAAATCATCTCCTGTTCCGTCTCTAATAAAGGAAGCAGTTGATGTTGAGGTAAATCAAGGTGGGATTCAAAATAAAGTTTCCCAAGATATGAAAAGCACTTCGGCTAAAATTTCTATATCACTTAAAAACCCATTTGGTTCTAATAATAAATTTGGCTCGGTAGGTAGTTCATTTGGTAACTTACTTGGTCAAATTGTAGCCATTGCCCAAAATGTTACTGAAACATATCAATCACCAACAAAAGCTGTAAAGGTTGCAGTGACCCCGACAGTCATAAATGAAAGGAACCAAAAAGTTCCAACGCCAAATATCACAAATGAAAATGGCACCACTAATACAAAAGATGTGGTTACAAAATCCACTACTGAAAATGTAAACCCTGATGTTGAATCAACAGCACCGCCTTATGAAGCTGGTAAAGGATTACGAAATTTTACCATTCTTACAAAAACTAGACTTGAAGGTGGCACATTTAGGTTTCCTTTAATAAAGCATGAATCACACCTTACTGCTGAGTTAAAATCCTGTGAAAGAGAGATTACCCATCTTATAATTGCATTTACCAAATTCAAGAATAAAAAACAATTCTTGATGGAACAATTACAGAAGCCAATTAGAGATTCTCGTATAAAGAAATTTGGCCAGGCTGCAATAAATGCAAATCCTAAAGAATATGCTTTTGGTGCTCATTTCTATGTAAATTTATTTGGAGCAATTGCAATTAGCAGAGACATAAATTCTGTTGCATACGATAGTGGTGATCTTACGCAACCTAGGACAGGCGCAATTGTTGTGCTTGTTGATGCTGGTGAGGATGATTGGTCGACCGCCGCTACTCCAAATCAAATGCATTGGCTAGGATTTATAATTGATGAATTTATAAAGGCATTTCCTGGTGCAGAGATACTTGGACTATCAGATGTTGAGCCTGATCAGGTAAATAATCCACCATTTGATGTCAGAGCATTTGTAAAGTCAAGAAATAGAAAAGCATCAACAATAAAAGAAAGAGTTGTTGAGGAGGTACCACCTGCAGCTGACTTGGCTGATAGACAACCTGCAAATATTCCTTTGCCCAAAAAACCAAGTTCAACCAAGATACCAAATGTTGCACAGGTGGCCAGAGAACAAAATAAAAAGGCTGCAGCAGTATCATCTGTTAATCCTCAAAATTATGTTAAATCACAGGAAGATGCACTTAATCTTATAAAAGAGAAAAATGATTTAATAGTTGGTGCTGATAAGTTGTTTGGTACCGGACAGTTGGGTAATTTACTTGGTAAGGTAAATGGTTTGGATGGAGTTGCAAAAGGTGTATTGGATGCAGCACAAGATTTAAAACAGGGTGAATTAAAACTTGGTAAAGTTTTTGACAGTATAAAAGGAGTATTTAAATAATGTCTGAAGATACTAATGAGGTAGAACTCCCCCAAAAGGTTGAGGAAGCCTTTGCCGACCCTACCCAAACATATCCTAAAAAGGAATATTATAATATTGCCTCAACAAACCTTGCTGCAAGAGGTTTAAAAACCAATGAGGTTTATGTTGGTGGTGGTGATGTACAATTAAATTTGGACATTGAGGATTTACCACCATCAAAGTATCCTTTGAATCAAGTAAGGGAAACAGCTACTGGTCATGTCACAGAAATTGATGACACACCAGGCCGTGAACGTATGTTATTTAAGCATCGTACTGGTGCTGGAATTGACATGCGACCAGATGGCACAGTAATTATATCGTCAAAATATAATACAATTCAAATTACCGGAAATGACCATAGGGTCTTAGTGAGAGGTGATGGTGACATATTCTACCAAGGTAATCTACGGCTTCATGTCTCGGGTGATATGGATGTAGAGGTTGGTGGAAATTATAATTTAAAAGTTCATGGAGATAAACGTGAGGATGTACGCGGTAGTTACCAACAAAAGGTAAGGGAGAACCATGAAACTTCTATCACTGGAGACAAATCAAAGTTCGTGGTGGGCACGAACACTGACACTATCCTTAGTGATCATAATATTATTGTAGATAATGACTATACATTACGTATCGGTCATAACAACAGGCAATTTGCTGGTAATGATACAATGTTTACAGCAGAGGATGATCTTACATTAAGTGCAACAAATAGCATCAACATCACTTCTCAAGATAATGTATTACAATCAAATACTGGTATGATTGGTGGTGAAAATGTAATTCACTATGGTAAAAACTATTATGGAACATCTGCAACATTTACTGCAGGTGTTACTGCTCCAACATTTACTGGCGATTTAACTGGTCGAGCTGATGAGGCAATTCACTCGGATACCGCAAACTTTGGTCCAAGTCTAGGATCACCGGCTGGTTTCACAAATACAAATACAGCAACGGATACTACAATTCGTGCTGAATTCCCGGCACCAGCTGATATTGATCAATCCTGGATTAATGACTACCTTACTAAATCGGAATATGGTGTAAGGGTTGTTGATGTTGATATTGGTAGTATCATTAAAAATGAAATTGATAAATCTGCAGATTATGGTGGAATATCAAAGGTCCGACTTACAACAGAGAATGTAAGATCAAAACTTCGTGATCCAAATACAATTAGGAATGATGCCTTTGTTGCCCGTTGTATTGCAGAGAATGTTCTTTCTCCTACCTTTGTGGACCAAACACCCACAGATAAAACAATTGGTAGAATTGCAAATACCAGTGGTACTCCAAAGAGAGGTGCCGGTATAGCCTTTCCTGGTGAGCATGAAACTTCAAAAGTTTTATTCTCATCAAATTTAAAAAAGACAGTTACACTTACGCCAGAACAATTGTATAATCCTGAATTGCAACTGGCCAGAGATGGAGAAATAACAGCGAGGACTGCATTAGGTAGAGGTATAAAACTTGCAAAGTTCCTAGGTGGTTATGGTGAACCACTTACATTAAATCATATTACTGATGATATTGATAGGGTTAGAATTGCAAAGAATCTTTATCTGCAAGGAAGGTTTATGAACGAGGTCCAATCATATTTGGATGTCAGAAACAAATATAGGTTAATTGTTGCTGAAGGGTTTTATAAGGCCGAGGATGGGGAAACCTTAGAACCAGGTAGTGTTAATTATCTTATGACCAGAGGTCAAGCTGTTGTTTATGAATTAAGAGATAATAATGGTTTGCTTCCATTACAAAAAACGTATGACCTTGCTGAATGGATTATGGATTACACAGATTTTGGGAAAATGATTTTGTCATATGATACGTACGGACCAAGTGGTGATTTGCATGCTCAGATCATTATTACAATGCCGGAGGTTACACCACAATGGACTGTTGTATATGATAATAAAGTTGAAACACAGTTTAATAATTATACCCAAACCAACGGAGAACTGGTAGAAATATTAAAATAGTATTATAAATACATCTAATAACGTTAGAGGATTTTATGGCCAAGGCTTTTTCAATTGAGGATGGTAATCTAAGTTCGTCCATCGTGTCATCCAGATCGGTATCACACGTAGATGTGGATTTAGCTTTTAAACCTAGACCATCCGGTGAGATATTTAAGAAAACAGATGCTGCAGCTGTAAAACAAGCTGTAAAAAATCTTCTTATGACTAGTCGTCACGAAAAACCTTTTCAACCAAATTTTGGAGCAAAC
>Ga0181394_1000604_pt1 | contig 15651 bp, 13 predicted proteins | sample 17SPOviralmetaG_FD_130123 | JGI IMG/M metagenome (GOLD analysis project Ga0181394, IMG submission 130123) | Marine viral communities from the oligotrophic San Pedro Time Series (SPOT) site, San Pedro Channel, CA, USA - 17 SPOT_SRF_2010-11-23 | ecosystem: Environmental > Aquatic > Marine > Strait...
CAGATGAACAAAAGATAGAGAAAGCAGAACTAGAACTTACTCTAAGAAAAATGTTTCCTCTAGCTTATCAAGTAGACCCAGCACAGGTAGCTACATTATTACCAGGTAAAGAAATACCAGATACTTTTGACTGGGATTTAGTTATACCTATATTAGAACAAGCTATTATAGACCCAAGAGTTAAAGCATTAGGTGGTTTATATCCATCAGTAAGTGAATATCTAAATTACAGGAATGAAGTAATTAAAGGTATACAAATAGGAAAAAACATACCACTGAAAGAAAATGCAGTAATATGGTTAAGGACACAGACTTCCGAAGAAGCACAACTTATTAGAGATGGACTGTATAAGTACGGAGCTAACTTAGCACAAGAAACTCCAGAGTTCTTACCAGTCTTCCAAGATGTGTTTTATAATGAAGTAACAAGATTTGGTCTAGGAGATTTATCAGATGAGTGAAAACGAAACACAAGGATACACAATGCCAAGAGGTATAGGTGGCATAGAAGATGCACCTAGAATACCTACGCAACCAGGAGCAGGTGACGCAACACCTACAGCACAATGGGTAATAGATTTATTAAGTAATGGTGTTGATACTAATAAACCTTTAGGTGATGGTTTCCAAAGTAAATATACAGAGGAGATAACAAGATTTGATAGTACGACAGGCGAGTATATTACTAAGCCAACAACACTAGATGCACAAGAGTATTTAAAAGCTAAAGGGTATAACTTTATTTATTATCCTTATATGGCAGGTGAAGTCGCTAGAGATATAGCACCAGGACTAAGAATTATTTTAAAGAACCAACTTGCTAGTGTAGGGCTAATAGACCTATCTAAGACACAAGGTTCTATGGTAGATGAGGAATTTACAAAAGGTATCAGAAGACTTATGGAGTTCTCTATGAACAATGGTGGTAAGTTAGACTGGGTGCAAAGCCTAGGTGTACTTAGAACAGATATGTCTGTAAGAAAATCTGCTAAGACAAAAGCACCAGTTATTGAAAATGACCAGATGGATGATATTGTTGATGAGTTGTTAGCAAAATCAAAAGCTAGAAAAGGTGCACCACTAAGTCAAGAAGAAAGAGAATACATTACTAGTAAGATAAACAATCGTGTTGGTTTTTTTAATCAAGAGATACAAGGACTATCTGCTGGTACAGAAGGTATGTTAGCATTCGACCCATCTACTCCAGTTGGTGGTAGGTTAATACCAGGAACACCTGCAGAAGAACCAGACGCTGAACAGTTTGCAAAAGACTTAGCTGGTATTGAAGAAGAAGTATTTGCACCAAGAGAAGAAGCTGCAAGAGTTGCAGGAGAAACAGAAGCTACAAGAGCTAGAGGTGCAGCAACAATAGCTGGGTTAACTAATCTATCTAGAAGGGGTGTACAAAGATAATGGAAGAAGCAGTGCAACAGTTTACAGTTGAAGAAGTAAAACAAATGTTGTTTGATGAGCAAGTATCTGGTGATGATGCTGGTATTTTACTTGCTATTGCATATCTTGAAAGCAAGTTTAAACATGGTATAGATGGAGATACAGACCCTAATGATAAAGGTTTGTGGCAAATAAACCCACCACAGTTCTTCAAAGGTCAAGACCCAGATAACATGGTTAAAACTTTTTACCAAGAACAAGGCGAAGTTTTATCATTAGATGAATTTACAAATAAGGTTAAGTATGACATAGGCTACGCAACTAAGTTTGCAGTACACATAATGGATTACAGAAGAAAGAACCCTAAGTCTTATGGACCAGACCCTTTTGATGCTTGGACTACATACAAAGAATACATAAAACCAAACATGGAAAACCTAGGAACAGGAGACCAATTAATATTTAAGAATGGTTTAGATGCAGAAATTACAGAAGCTATAGGATATATTAAAAACTACAACGATATAGATTTTGTGGAGACAACACCTACTACATCTAGTACTACTACATCCAGTACTACAACAATGCCACCGACTACAACTACTACTATGCCTAAAGATACCTCAATAGATACATCATCTAGAAGTCAAGGTATTACAAATATGTTTGGTCAACCAACTGTAGATGATTTTAAAAGTAAGACTAGAGCACAAGTAATACGCTTACTCGAAGCATCTGTAAATGAACAAAGAGGTAGAAAAAATTTACCAAAGGTTAGCAATGATGTTAATGTTGATACGGATTTCGCACAGTTATCTGATGACCAGAAAACAATCTTAGATATATTAAGAAGTGCAGATGGCAAATAACCCAATAGATTTATATGACAAAACTAAATATGCAGATGAAAAATATTACATATCTTGGCACATTGCCAATATAGAGTGGATTAACAATAACAGAAAAAATGAAGAATATTTAGAACTATTACACCTTGTAGATGATGCTGTATTAAGTAGTTAGCATGACATACTCTGAACATATAAAATCTATTCTTGAAGCAATAGCTAAAAGCACTAGCCCTGGTGCTTTATCTGTGCCAGATGTATTAACATATCGTTTTATAGGACAATCAGAAGTGCATCCAAATGCGAATAGAGTATTACCTAATTCTATTTTAATGACAGCATCAGAAAAACAATTAGATGATATTATATTAGATTATTTTAAATTATTAAAAACACAAGTAGATAATTTAGATTTTGGTGCTAGAGAAAATATGACAGGTATAGTTGAAAGCGTTCCTGCACTTAATAATTTTGGTACGCACAACATGGCAAAAAACTATAAATACAGTCTTGGTGCAAAAATAAGTGCTTTGTTAGAATTTTTAGTTGGTACTGGTTCTGATAATGGTTCTGCTGGTTTTACTGTAAGAAAAATAAAAGAAGGTGTACTAGACAAATATGCAGATGAACTTCAAGCTGTTAGCAGAACTACAGAAATGCCACTAGGTGGTTATGGTCTTTCTACAAGAAGAACAATAGCAACTATGGCTGAAAATATACCAGATAATTTATTGTTGTTTATGATAGATATGCCAAACAGAATATATAAAGCATACGACTTAGATGTCAAGTTGGATATTGAAGTATTATATGAAATACTAGAGAGCATAAAAGAATATAAAGTAGAAGAATTTATTGATAATAAATTTATACAAGAACTAAAAGAAATTACAGATAGTGGTGCTTTACAAGATGCTTCTGATTTTATTACAGATAGCAATTTTGATAAATATGTATCGGGTATTGCAGATGTAAAAGCGTTTGACTTACACAGAGATATCGTATCAAGTTTAAGTGCTCCCATTGTTGAATTAACTAGATTGTTTGTAGCAGAAAGCGTAACATACAGAAATGTTGCACAGTATATGAGATTGCTGTCAGATGACAGCTTTTTAGAAATTATAGATAATTTTAATGTTAGTGCTCCAGGCAGCAAATTTATAAATTTGTTGGCACAAAGAGATGTAAAATTTAATACCACTAAAGAGTTTGTGCAAGACCTAACTACTCGGTTAAGGAAAGGTGCAGAAATGTACAATACATTTAACTTTGAAGAATTGATAGCTAATCCAACAATGATTAATGAATTAAAAGATGATATATCAAAGTTAATGTATACCTACCAAGAGTGGCATGATGTGATTACAACAAGAAGTGGTAATGAACTTGCTAGTCCTGTTAGAGATGCACTAATGGAAAGTAGGTTTGCAAAAATATTTGATACAAACCAAGTTGCTAATTATTTTGAAAGTATATCAGAATTTTTTGGAGACGCACCACCAAAAAATATGGATGATGTTACTGCAGCAGTAGAACAATTAGGTTTATTTAACACTACTACTTTAGATTTTGTCAAAGAGACCCATAACTTACCCCAAGGTTTTAATAACTTTGTTAACTTTATGGACCCAGAAGTAGTTCGTCAATCAAATGAAATAACAAGAGCATTGAATATTGTTAAAAATAAAAATGTTCCGATAGAAAATGGTTTTGATGTATTTAGTTTTAAACCACCTGCTAATGAAATATTTCATGTAGGACCATCACAAAGATTGTTAGATGAAATTTATAAAATTAAAGATATAGGAAATATAGAACTATGGAATTGGGCAGAAGGTAAATTTGTAGAATTAGCAGGAGACACTCTTAGTGATGCCTGGCAAATTGCTGAACAAATTATTGGAGATGCAAAAAATGCACCTGATTTATTGGCAGATGAAGTATATGCTAAAGGCATAGAGTTGCCAGATAGAGTAATAATTAGATTGAATAAACCTAGTCTTGATAAAAGTACAGCATTGTTATCTATAAATCATAAAATAGCAGTACCTACTCATGTAAAAGCAGGAGAGAGAATAGAAGAACTTGTTAAAAATATGGATGCAGACAAGATAGAAGATGTTGTAAATGTATTAAAGACACCAAAGATAGGTAGTGCTATTGCATCTACAGCAATAGATTTTGCTAAAAAAGCAGGTAAGTATGGTGGTGGTACAGTTCTTACTGCATTGGCACCAGGAGATGTAGCTATAGAATTAGGTCTTAAAAGATTATTACCTAAACTAGGATTAGCTGCAATATCTGGTCCAGCATTAGCTGCTTATACAGCTTATGAATTAGCGTTATTAGCTGCAGATGCAACTAAAGGTTTAGCAGAAGCTAATAAAGCAGCAGGTGTAGGGCAAAATCAATATGGTGGTTTCTCATTTACTGGTGGTAAAACATTAGAAGGTAAAGATGTTGACTATAAAGCACCAGATTTTAGTAGTTATGGCAAAGATTTTTGGAAGGGATTTACAGAAGACAATGTTTCAGATAAATATTCTATTGGTTACAAGCTAACCAAAGAGGTACATAACGCTTTATTTGAAGATGTATATGGTAGAATAGCACAAGACTTATACACAGGAACAGGTAGTTAATGGCTAAATATTATGACTTACTTAAACAATTAATTGAAGGTGAGATAAACAGAACACAGTACGATAAATTAGTATCTGATAGAGATAAAGCAGAAGCAGCTAAATCTTTACCATCTGACGATAAGTTGTTTAAACTAGCAGAACAACAAGAAGCTAAACAAAAAGCTAAAGATGAGCTTATATCTATGCTACCTAAAGAAGACCAGGAAGCAATGAAGCCATCTATAGATACCATTATTGAAAATATATCTATACCTAGTAATGCAACATTTACTCCAAGTTTTATACCACCAGGAGCTGGTAGTTTAGATTTGTCTAAAGAGATTGATAAAAAAGATATAGACAACACATACACAATCTTTGATATGTATGGAAATCAAAGTGCTTTTAAAGGTACCAGTGCAGAGTTCGCAGAATTTATGACTGGTAATCCTAAGTATTACGCAACAATACAAGATGCTAATAAAGCATTGTCAAAGTTTTACGCATCAAGAGATGATGATAAGGATGACGCAGGAACATCTGCACCTACAGCTACTGGTACACCAGATAAATTGTACTGGGGTAGATACGATAGTGGCTCATGGGCTACATCAACAGAAGCAGGTAAACCAGAAGGGTTTTCTTGGGGATGGGAACTACCAGAATTTGCAGGTGTAGGACAAGATGACTTCTCATCTAATAAGTCTTTAGAAGATATACTCGGACAAGTAACAGATGGAGCTAGTACTGGTGGTGCTACTGAACCTCCAGTTGTTGGTGGTGGTGAAACAACTACAGACTTAGGTCGTATGGGTTCACAAATATGGCAAGATGCAACTGGACAAAAGTATTTAACATTTGGAATACCAGGAACAAATATGTTTATTAGATACAAAGCTAGTGATGACGAGTTATCTGGTTTCTTTACTACAGGTATGCCAGGTATTAGAAACATTAGTGAAGACGAAGAAGATTGGAATAACTCACTATGGCTAGGTGGATACAACGAAATTGATGGTGACATAAAATTAGGTTTGTCTAATCCATTTGACGCTATGGTAGATAACTTTGCTAAGGTAAAAAAAGTACAGCCTTGGATGGAAACAGATGAGCTGTATTCATTGTGGCTAGAAGGTATTGTAGAAGATAGACCTATAGCTGATTATGAATGGCAAGGCACAGAGTGGTGGCAAACACATACACAAGAACAAAGAGATTGGTTACTTACTTCACAAGGTCAAGACATAGATAATTTACCAGCAGATGCTAAAGCATTTTTAGATAACAACAGAATTAGAGCAGCAGAGATACTTAGACAAAATGGTGTATCAAATGCTGATGAAGTTGTTAATGCAGATGGAGATAGTTTAGTAGAATTTTTTGCAACACAGCTTACAACAGGAAACTGGACAGAACTAACATGGGCTAGACAAGCCCAAGGTTTAGGTGACCCACTAGCAGGTATTGATAGAGACAATCAATTAATAAGTTGGCTAGAAGGAACACAAGAGTTACCAGTAGAAACTACACAGGCTGGATATGCACAAGTAAAATCTCTAGCACAGAAATGGTTAGGACCTAACTTTGCAGAGTTTGAGAATGCCAACCTAGATGAGTATGCAGGAATACTTAGGAACGCAGAGAGCGAAGCAGTAGGTATAGCTATGATAGAAGACAAACTTAAAAACATTAGGAAAGCATTATTCACTACTGATTTGTACGAGGAGAACTTAACATACGAAGACATAGCTTCACCTTGGCGTAACTATTCTTACCAGTATCTAGGAGAGAGAATGGATGAAACATCAGCAGAGTGGTTAAATATATTAAAAGCTAATGACCAAGAAAAAATAAATACTATTCTTACAGAGTATGGTTTAAACAATGATAATCAAACTATGTTTGATAAGGTAACTGATGGTATCGTAGAAGGTATTGCAGCACCAGTAGTTAGAGGGATAGCAACATAATGGCATTAACAGCAACAGCAAAACAAAAATTATTATCAGATGTAAAGCTAAAGTTTGGACAGGAGTTTCCAGATGAGTTGCTTGATATTTATGTACAGGCTTTTATAGATACAAACCAAGATGCTAATGAAGCTGTGATTATTATGAGACAGTCACAACAATACAAGAATTACTTTCCTGGCAATGTAAACCCAGATGGTATATCTGTTAAATATACAGAACAAGAGTACTTAAACTTAGTAGATGCTTACAAAAGAAAGATAGAAAGCATTGGATTAAATGCTGAACTAATACTTACTAATGAAAGAGTAGAGACATTAGTAACTAATGTTGTTAGTAACCAAGAGTTTGGTAATAGAATAAATGCTTTGTATTCACAAGTAGTTACAGCAATACCACAAGTTAAAGAGTTTTATCAAAGAAACTTTGGCAAAACATTAACTGATGCAGAGATAGTTGCTAGTGCTATTGACCCTAACATTAGTGCAGGTCTAGCATCTGGTGCTATAAATGCTGGTGAGATAGTATCACAAAACATAGCTAGAGCACAGATAGGTGCAGAAGCATTACTTGCTGGTACAGATATAAGTCTTGAAGCAGCAGAAGAATTAAGACAAGCAGGACTTACGGCAGCACAAGCTAGAGCAGGTTTCCAAGTAGCACCAAGTCTTACTGAACTAGGAGCAGCACAACAAAGAGGCGTTTCAGCACAAGATATAGTAGAAGCTACACAACTTGGTATAGCACAACAACAAGAACGAATAGGCAAACTTGTTGCTCAACAACAATCATTAAGCTCTGCACAAGTAGGTGCAGCAACCACTAGAGAAGGTGCAGTTACAGGTTTAACTGAACAATAACTTGCACCACTACATATTGTGGTATACTGATTACGACCCTATACCTAGGTCTGGGGGTTAAACTTGACCTGGAGATATACGAACACTGTCTTGATGCCTACTAACAAGACACGGAAAATAAAAAATAAGTAGTTAATAACAGAGCATTACATAGATGGCTCTTGTAAAAATATTATTTATAGATAGGAGACAGCAAATGTCAGAAGATATTAACGATACTGATAGTTCAGTTGGAGAAGACAAGAATTGGAAAGCAATTCGAGAAGAAAACAAAACTCTTAAAGAGGAACTGGTAAAGTACCAAGTCCAAGAAAGAGATAATTTGTTTCAACAAGTTGGATTAGACAGAACTAAAGGCGTTGGTAAAGCTGCCGATTTGATGTACGAAGGCGACTTAGAGATTAATGCTTTAAAAACATTTATCAATGAGGAGTTTGGAGAAGATGTTGTTAGTGGACAACAAGACAGTATTCGTAATACAGTTAACGAAGGTCAAAATAGACTGGATGCCTTACAGCAAACAGCACAAACCATTAACGCAGTTCCTTCTGCTCAAGAACAAATTGCCCAAGCACAACAAACTGGCAGAGTAAGAGACAGTATTGCTTCCAAAATGGCAGCTCTTAATGAGCTGGACAAAAAATAGTTTAGGAGAAAAGCTCCTAGACAAAATTTATTAGGAGAATAAAATGGCAGCTATAAGCTCACCAGACCCAATCTCTGTAGCAGAGATTAACAATTTTACTGGCGAACTTTTTAAAGTTGGTGCTAGAAGGACCCCTTTACTATCCATGGTCGGTGGATTAACAGGTGGTAAACTTCTTAATGCTCCTGTTTTCCAAACCCAAAAAGTAGATACACCTACAGTCAACTCTTACACAGCAGTTGCCGAAGGTGGAACACCTGCTTACTTTGGTAGAAGCAGAAGTTCTGCAATAGACTGTGTTCAAATCTGGAACCAAGGTGTTAAACTCACCTATTCAGCTTTGGGCTCAACAGGCTATCTGAACTCTCAAGCTATGGAAAGTGGAACAGCAGCTTTTGAAGGCTCAAACCCAGTCAATGATGAAATGGCATTTCAAGTTGAAGAACTACTTAGCAAAATCGCAAGAGAAGTTGAGTACGAATTTTTCAATGCTACTTTCAATGATGGCACAGACGGCAACCCAAGAGAAATGCGAGGCATTGACGAATGGGTAGCATCTGGTAATGGTTCATCAACATTTGATAACCAAGTATCGTCAGCAGATACAGCATTAGATTTTGATGCAGTCGCTGAAATACTAAAAGCAATGTACGATAATGGTGCACCAATGCAGAACCCTGTTCTTTTTGCAAGACCAGGCTCTATCCTTGACTTAAACCAAGGACTAGCAGCTTCTGGAAATGCTCAAATGGCAGTATTACCAAGAGACAGAAATGTCGCTGGTGTTGATATTGATAGTATCATCACACCATTTGGTAACATTGGATTAGTTGTGAACGAGTTCGTTCCAGCTTCTAAAGCATTCGTCCTTGACTTATCCTACCTTGATGTTTGTTTCTTAAACATCCCAGGTAAGGGTGCAGTATTCGTAGAGGATACAGACAATGATGATGCAGCAGCAATATCAAAGCGTGTTTACATGGAAATCGGCTTGGACAAAGGTCCTGCAGAATACCATGGCGTTATTACAGGAGTTATCTAAAAGATAATTTGATTAGGACTTATGGACAGTGCCACCACACTGTCCTAAGTTCTGCTAGAATTTATATAATCATGAGCACAACCATTAAAGATTTAGTAGACAGAGTTTATAGAGAGTACCTAGAACCCAATGATGACATACAATCATTTAGCATAGTAAGACAAGCAATAACAGATACAACTACAACAACTGTTTCGTATGAAGCTGACTACTTAACTACAGAAGAAGAAGATGCAATGGGAGCAGGAGCGTTTATAGAAATAAATCTAGAGCTTATGTTGATTGTATCATTGAATACAGCAGATGAAACCTTAACTGTTAAGAGAGGTGCTAGAGGAACTACAGCTAGTACACACGCAGAAGGTGACTTAATAAAAATTAATCCACCATTCATAAGAGTTAATGTTTTTAATGCAGTCAAAGACCAAATAGAAAATTTATATCCTACGCTGTTCGCAGTAGAGACACAGACAATATCTTCTGGTACAGGATATGTTGCACTTACAGGTAGTGATGACAATAGAATTGTTGCACCACTAAAAGCTGTATCACAATACACATCTATATCTGGAGACCAAACCTCTGTACAGTTTAGAGGTGTGTCAATAGAACTTATTGATGTGCCAACAACTGTAACAAGTACAGGTAAAGTAGTACAATTTTCTGGTATAAGTAGTGGTGTAAATGTGCATTGTACTTTTAAAAAGAAGTTTGGAGAAGTATCTTTAGAAACTAACACCTTAGCAGAAATAGGATTAGAAACAGAGTACGAACCTATCATTATGGCAGGTGTCGCAGCACAGATGATTTCTGGTAAAGACATACCATCTGCTACAACAGAATATATTAGTGATGCAATACAAGCTAATGTATATCAAGTAGGTTCTTCTACTAACATACGGAACTCTTTGCTACAGTATCAACAAGTTCTTATACAACAAGCAAGAAAGGACTTAAGAGCACGATACCCAGAGCCAGTTAGTTTAAACAGCGTGGTATATCCAAGTGCCTAGAGTACCTACTACTGCAGATGTAGCAAACCCACAAAGAAAAGGTTATGGGTTTAGATTAGATAATTTATTATTTAGAACTGCTGTATCTACAGACAGACCTTTAACAATAAGAACAGCAGAATTTCCTAACCAACAAATAGATTTAAGAACAAACCCAGAAGATATAACCACTAACATTGGACAGATATTTTCTCGTAACGATTTCTCTGGTGGACAAGGATTAGATTATGCACACAAAAGAACTAACAGTGACAAAGATACTACCAGGTTTTATGACAGCAAAGGTGTAGATGTATTCAATGCAGATACAGAAATATCTTATCAAATAAGTTTATTACATACAATGGCAGATAAAGGTATAACTTTTTCTGGCACAAAGAATTACATGGCACAAACAACTAACGGATATTTGTATGTTACTGATGCAACAACAATATATAAATCTACAGATAATGGTGAGAACTGGGCAGCTATGACTTCTACTAATGTGTCGTATGCTATACATGGTATTGCAGCTTTTGGAAATAATCTATTTGTTATTACAGGTGACAGTGGTACAAACAAACAACTTATATCTTACAATATAACTACAGATACTTGGACTGATGAAAGCCTTGGTTCTGTTTTTACAGGATATTTTACAGGTATATGGTTTGTAAAAGGTAGACTATTAGTTACTGGTAAAAGTACAGAAGCAGAATATCTTTGGGAGACAGCAGCATTTTCGCATAACTTTAGTGGTGACTTCCAAACTGCTGATGCAATTATAACAACGGAACCTACGCATGAATTTACAGATATGGCTGATGCAGGTGCAGTAATACTTGCCTGTAGTACAGATGGTAATATCTATTCGTTGAAAGATGTTAGTGGTACCTTACAAGTATTAGGTCAATCAAGAATAGGTGACGAAGAAGTACACAGTATCAATGCACTAGAAGGAATTATTTTTTACGGAACACAAGAGTATGGAACAAACATTGGTAGATTATATAAGAGTAATCTTATTGTTGCAGATAATCTTTATGTTCTTGGAAACAGACAGCTTATAAAAGAATGGGATAATAGTGTACTAACAGCACCACATGCTATGTTCGCTACAAGAGACAGTATATTTTTAGGAGTACAAGAAAATTCTAGTGAGGTATATTTGTGGAGATATTATTTACCAACTGCATCATTAGCTAGAGATAGAAAGTTAACAGGACAAGGTATTGTTTCTGGTATAAGACAATCTGCAGGAAAATTTATAGTTATTGTTGAAGGTGCCAACGGAGGCATTACTAAAGAAACAACTAGCTATGAAGAAAGTGGTTACATAGTGACACCTAATATAGATTTCTTTACATCAGAAGTTAAACAGTGGGTCGGTACAACTATTGAACATGACGAGATAGTCGATACAAGAAGAATACAATGTTTTATTTCTACAAGACCAGAGACAATTAACAATGCTAACGCAACTGGGTGGGAGTTAGCTAATGACAGTACTCAAGGATTTGGTGGAGATGAAGTACAGATTAACAGAAATGCCAGGTACTTAAATATGAAAGTAGTACTAAAGGCTACTGATGATAAGACAGGCACACCAGTATTTAGAAGTGTATCTGCTAGGGCATTGCCTAGACCACAGTTAGTGGTAGTAGATATACCTGTAAATATATCAGACCAGGTAGAACGACCTAACAGAAAAAGGTTAAGAGTAAGAAACCTAGGAGAAGCAGTATATCAAGAGCTTAAACAAAAAGAAGGTGACAGTGTTACCTTACAGTTGTTTGACCCAGATGAAACCATTAGAGGAGTTGTTGAAAGTGTTGCTTATCCTGTGATAAATGATGCTAATATAGGTTCTGTAACACAATATTGTACTGTTAGAATAAGAGGTGTTAGAGCAGAAGATGTTATATCACAATTTACAAATACAGCAGGAATTGGAACACTAGGAGTAGTAAGATTAGGATAATATGACAGCACAAGAAAGTAAATTAAGTAATGGTTATGAGAGCACAATAACAAGTGCGTTAACTGCAGATGCAAGTAGCATAACTATAGCCGTAGATACAGCACCAACAGATAGTAGTAATACAGCTATCTCTGGAGCTGTAATAATGTATTTAGTTTTAGACCCAGATAGCGATAGTCAAAGAGAATATGTAAAAGTAACGAACATATCTGGCACAACATTAACAGTAACTAGAAACATTGACACTGGTGGTGGAGGATTAAGAACTCATTCAGCTGGTGCAAAGATTAGACAAACAGCACAAGCACAACACTTTGATGACATCCATGACAGAGTAGATAAGATTATTAGCACAGATGGTAGCAGTTTAAACACTGCAACTGGTGTTGTAAAAGATGAGGACAATCTAGTATCTGATAGTGATACACACTTAGCTACACAACAATCTATTAAAGCGTATGTAGATACACAAGTTGCTAGTAAAGATGCTTTGTCAGAACTATCTGGTAATACAGATGATGTTTCAGAAGGTAGTACTAATTTATATTTCACTGCTGAAAGAGTTGACGACCAAGTAAATACATTACTTACAGCAGGTTCTAATGTAACACTTACCTATGATGATGCAGCAGGAACATTAACAGTAGCTGCAACAGAAGATAATTTAAGTAACAACACTACTTCTGATTTAGCAGAAGGAAGTAATTTATATTTCACAACAGAGAGAGTAGACGACCAAGTAGCAGCGTTGCTAACAGCAGGGTCAAACATAACATTGACTTATGATGATGCTGCAGGTACGCTTACAATCACAGGTGTAGAAGATGACCTATCAAACAACACAACATCTGATTTAGCAGAAGGTACTAATCTTTATTACACAACTGCTAGATTTGATACTGCGTTTACAGGTAAATCTACATCTGATTTATCAGAAGGAACAAACCTTTACTATACAACAGCAAGATTTGATACAGCATTTAGTGGTAAATCCACATCAGACTTGACAGAAGGAACAAACTTATACTTCACTACAGAAAGAGTAGATGACCAAGTAGATAGTTTGTTGACTGCTGGTACAAACATTACTCTTACTTATGATGACACTGCTGGTACATTAACTATTGCTGGAACAGACACAGACACAGTTTTAACACAAGAACAAGTAGAAGATATAGTAGGCTCTTTAATAGTTGCAGGTACAAATGTATCTGTTGCTTATGATGATACTGCAGGAACTTTAACAGTATCGTCTACAGACACCAACACACAACTTACACAAGAACAGGTAGAAGATTATGTAGATGGATTACTTACTGCAGGTTCTGGTATATCTTTAACTTATGATGACACTGCTGGTACATTAACAATCAACAATACAGCTTCAACAAGTACAGAAGAAGTACAAGATATTGTTGGAGAGATGATTGTTACTAATGGTTCTCATACAGGTATTTCATTTACTTATGATGATGCAAATGATGGTGCAATAGATGCTACTGTTGCGTTACCAGCATCAGATGAGATTACAGATGCAGACAATGATACTAAAATACAAGTAGAAAAAACTGCTGATGATGACACAATTAGGTTTGATACAGTAGGTGTAGAAAGAGCTACCTTAGCAGGAGCACTAGACCTAACAGATGATGGTGGTGCGTTTATACACAGCCAGACACAAGCAGGAACTTATACTATTGCAACAGATAAAGGTACTGTATTTGCTGGACCAATCACAATCACAGGCACAGTAACGAATAATGGTACACTGGTAGTTATCTAATGGTAACTGTCAAAGTAAACACAATATCTAAAGCATCTGGCAACAATGTTGCTATGCAAGTGCCTTTAAATTTAAAGTCTTATACAACTACAGCAAGAAATGCTTTGACATCTTCTGCTGGTGATATAATCTATAACACAACAGATAGCAAAGTACAGTTTTACAATGGCTCTGCTTGGGGTGATTTATAATGTCAACTCTTGAAACTAACGCTATAGGTAAATACTCTGGTAACAATGTATCAGTTGATGATAGTTTAAATTTAAAGTCATACAGTACAAGTGCTAGAAATGCACTGACATCAGTTGCTGGTGACACAATATACAACTCTGATGACAATAAAGTTCAAGTATATACAGGTTCTGCTTGGGAAGATTTAGGTGGAATAGCTGCTTTTGCTGTTGAATATATAATTGTAGCAGGTGGTGGTGCTGGTTCTGGTTATGATGGCAACGCAGGTGCAGGTGGTGGTGGAGGTGCAGGTGGTTATTTATCATCTGTTATAGGAGAAAACTCTGGTGGTGGTTTATCATCACATCAAGTATTATATTTAGCACCATCTACAAATTACCCTTTAAGCATTGGTGGTGGTGGTTCTGGAACATCTGGTTCTGCTCCTGGTAATAGAGGAACTGAAAGTTATTTCAACAACATAGTATCAGTAGGTGGTGGTGGTGGTAGAGCTAAATATACTGTATATCCAACACAAGCATTAGGTGGTTCTGGTGGTGGTGGTGGTAATCATTACAACCAAGGTTCAAATCCTAACGCAGGTGCAAGAGGCATAAATGGTATGGGATATAATGGAGGAAATTCTACTGGCACTGCTAATAGTGGTTATGCTGCTGGTGGTGGAGGTGGTGCAAGTGCAGCAGGTACTAATGCTTCTGGAACTACTGGTGGTAATGGAGGAGATGGTGTACAAAGTTCAATAACTGGAACTGCTACCTATTATGCTGGAGGTGGAGGTGGAGGAGCCTCTACTGATGGTACAGGTGGACAAGGTGGTGGAGGAACTAATGGTGGTGCAGGTACTGCTAACACAGGTGGTGGTGGTGGTGGTAATTATACAGGTAGTTCTTCTGCTGTAAGTGGTGGTAGTGGAGGTTCTGGAGTTATTTATCTTCTTTATCCAGACACATATACTATTTCAAATACTGGTATGACACTTACAGAAACAGATAGAGGAGATGGATATAAGTATGCAAAGATTACAGCAGGAACAGGAACAGTGAGCTGGGCATAATGAGTGAATTAAAAACAAATAAGATTTCAACAAATGACCAAAACAATGTAGCTATAGATAATGCACTTGGATTAAAGTCATATACTACAACTGCTAGAAATGCTTTAACTTCTGTTGCTGGTGATATGATTTACAATACAACAGACAGCAAGGTACAGGTAGTTGATGGTTCTGCTTGGAAGGATTTAGGGGGAGAACCAGTTTTTACAATTAACTATTTAGCAGTTGGTGGTGGAGGTTCTGGTAGTGGTACTGGACCATACA
>Ga0181394_1000609_pt1 | contig 15627 bp, 10 predicted proteins | sample 17SPOviralmetaG_FD_130123 | JGI IMG/M metagenome (GOLD analysis project Ga0181394, IMG submission 130123) | Marine viral communities from the oligotrophic San Pedro Time Series (SPOT) site, San Pedro Channel, CA, USA - 17 SPOT_SRF_2010-11-23 | ecosystem: Environmental > Aquatic > Marine > Strait...
CCCTCTTGCATAGACTCTCTGTCAACTTGTTTTGCTTCAAATAGTGGTAATTTATTTTTAACGCTATTTGGTATTGCTTTTATTACAGCATCAAAGTTAACATCCATAAATGTTATAAATCTACTATTTTGCTCTTCTTTATTGCTAAAATTACCACCCATTTCTTCAAGAACATTATCAGCAATTTTAAGTTGGCTTGCTTTATTTATAGCGGTTAGTATTTCATTTTTATCTCTACCACTTTTTTCTATTATACCAGGAAGCTTTCCTTTTAATATTTGTTTAGCTTCTGTTTGTACAGATTCTTTTGTAATGCCTGCAACATCTCTTAGCTGCTCTTTTGCTTTTGGTTCTGTTCTTACAAAATCCAAGGCTTCTTGCGTAGTGTCATCTAAATCTATTTTAGATTCTCTTATTTGTGTTATATCAGTAGTCCCTACAATTTCTCCCTCTGGAGTAGTTTTTACTAAAGCATCAAAAATAGCTGGTAACCTTCTGGGTAAGTTTTTTTGTACATAAGCACCAAAAGGCGATTTAAATTTATAAGTATTTATTAATTTTACAAATTGTTCATTTACACCTTGAGTAAAATCTTCTTTTGTTAATTCAGTATCAAGGTTTGGATTATATGCAGAATTAATTAATTTATTTATAAAGCCTAAATTATTAGTATACAAATCGCTTTTTGCTTTTTCTATTGCGCTTTCATTTGTGCTTGTTTTAACAATATTAATAAGCTCTTCATTTTTTTTAGCTATATTTTGATTTTTTAAAGATACGCTAGAAAGTTTATTGCTTAATTCTTTTTTAGTATTTTGAAATTTTTCTAATAAATTAGCGGAAGCTATATTAAATTCATCAAGAGTAATAGTTTTATCAACTCTAAGTTTTTTATTTAAATTTGCTATTTGAGAATTAAATTTTTGAGCTAATCCTTTTATGCTATTTATTTCTTGTAAATCAGCCTCAGCTATATTGTTTATTTGTTCATTAGATTTTGAAGTAATCTCTGCTATTTGTTTTCTTTTATCAGTTATACTTTCATTTATATCAGCTTTGATTTCTTTATCTTTTACTTTTAATTTTTGCTCTTGAAGATTATTTATTTCTTGTAATAATTTATCTATTTGCTCAATTTCTTGAGGAGATCTAAATTCGCTCGCCGCATTTTTTGCGGACATAGGAGTCATTGCTCCAAAAACCAACCCAATATAATTTGATGACAATGCGGAAGCTGCAACTGCTCCAGCTGCTGCTGCTTCTTTTGGGGTTGCTGTAGCACCCGTGGATATACCCGCACCACCAACAAATCCTTGTAAAAGACTCTCTAACCCCTCTTTACTGGCCATATAATCCCAAGCAGCTTCTCCAACGTTATCATAATTTCTTTTTACTAAAGGAGATTCAATAGCTTCTAATATGCCTTGAGTATATTCAGTGGTTGCCTCCGTGCTTCCAGCCCAAAGCCTAGCTGTTGTTTTTCTAACTGCTCCTGTTTTTATTTTACCAATAGATTTACTAACACCTTTTATACCAATTTTTTCTAAAAGACCAGCAGCCGTGCCTAATAATAAAGGTTTATAAAATTCAGCTTCTTCACTATTCATTAAATCAATAGGATCAATGCCTAAATCCCCTGCTCTTTCTTCATTCATTCTAATATAAGACTCCGCAAAAAAATCTGTTATTATTCCCGCGCCGCCTGTGCTTGCGCCAATAACTGCGGATGAGCCAAAAGAAGTAATTGCATTAAATATACCAGCAACTAGCTCTCCTCCAGATGAAAATTTAATATTTTTTATATCTGACAATCCACCCTCTTTAATTATCTCGCCAGTTTTACCTTGCAATTGTTCTAGTCTATTTATTTCTTCATTAGCTTTTTTAACATCATTGTCACTCAGCCCAATTTTCCAAAAATCATCAATATTCGGGTTATTTACAAAATTATCAACCGCTTCATCCCCAAAAATTTTTCTATAAATAGCGCTAGACGCTACTGTTAATCTATCGTCAAACCCCCGAAGGCGGAGCACTACATTGTCAAGTGAATTAATCATTTTTCCAACGTTAGTCTCAGCTCTTTTATCGGTTATTTCTTTTCTTTTTGCTATTTCAAATTTTAAAGCTTGCTCTTTTTCAATTTTATTTTTTTTATCTTGTTCTTTTAAAAAATCCAAAGAAATATTTTCCAAGTTGGAGGCCATATTGTTTGACCCCGCATTCGCCTCCACATTTACAGGGTCTGATGTCTTTCCCGACTCATCTTGTTTAAGCTGAGCGTTAGGATATTTTTTTAAAAAATCTTCTTTTTGAGATGGGTGAACATTAAATATTGTTCCCTCAAATTCGTATTGTTCTAACATAATTAAATTTATTTTTGTTGGCTAAAATCGTTGTTTTCATTAGACAATTTTAAATTATCGCCTATTGCTTTTGCCATCTCAGGCGAAACGCCAAATTGATTTTGAATGTCACTATTTTCTGATTTTTTTTCTTTAGGTAAACTATCCATAAATTTTTTATGCAATTCATCTAAATTTATATTAGCAACAGCATCTCTAACCTCATTGCTTCTCCCATCTACAGAAGGATGCTTTTTGCCTATATAGCCTACAAATTTAGCAAATACTGCTTTTTTTCTTAAATCCATTGTTGTTGGAATTAAAGTGCCGTCTTCAGAATAAGTTTTTAATTTAATTATTCCTGGTGTATCCGTAGGCTCGGCTCCATCTTCAAGGTGAGGAGATTGATAAATATGTGAATTGTAAAAATCTACAGGATTTAAAACTGAATTATTTATTGCTACAGTTGCTGAATTAATTTTTTCTTTTGGGCTAGCAGGTAGAGCTCTTTTATTAAAAGAAATATTATTAATTTTTGCATTTTGTATTACTTCATCTGCCAATGCTTGCCGTATTTCTTCTTCCTGCTTTGCGGATCCCGTATACGTATTCCCTTTATCTAAATTACCCAAATTATCTTCATAATAAGCTTTTGCATCAAATGTTTTGTCATTTAATATATTTGTAAAATTAGGCGAGCTCATTAAAGAAGCTTTAATCTCAGCGCCATGCTTATCAAAATCTATTGTATCGTATTTATACCCACCTTTTACTGTTTCTGTATGGTACTCAGGCTTAGTCCCTGCTAAAAGCTTTAACAAATTAGGTGCGGCGGAATTAAAACTTGCATTGACAGAATTATCATATTTTAAGCTAGGTAAAAAGAATTTTTCATCGTTTAGTATCTTCATTCCCACGTACGTTTGGGCTCCTCCTGAGGTTTCAACTGTATATGTTAAATTATTATCTTTATCTCTGCCTAATAAATACAACCCTTTTCCAAAACCGTCCCTTCTTTCACTTCTTAACAAATCATTTGTTGTATTTCTAACATCTTCTTCTTTAATATCTAATTGTAGAGCCCCCATTGCTTGATCTTTAACGCTAGCTATATTTCTTAAATCACCCATAAGACCTGAACGTGTTTTTTCATATTCTTCAGCAGAAATATTGCCTAGTCTCCATTGCCTATAAGCATTTCCATAATCTTCTTTCATTTGCTTTATGAATTTTTTATTTTCACCTTCTGCAAATTTACTACCAGCTGCTATGTCCAAAGCATCGCCAAACCGTGCTCTTTCTTTTACAACCTCTGTGTCAACTTTTTTAACGAATTGTTTTTTTTCTTCTTTAGCTTCCATATAAGAAGACACGCCTTTAGCTAAGCCTTGAGCAATTCCTTCTCCTAAACCGCCTTTATATTTAATAGCCGTAGGCCTAGCGTATTCGCCATAGTTGTATGTACCGTATGTTACTTTTGGTAATGCCATAATTTATTTTATTTTTTTTTTAACCAGTATAAACTGAAGCGGTGGGTGTTGAAAATGTTGAACTAGAGGGTGTTATTGAATTAACACTACTTACCGGTGTACGCGCCCCTACTTTGATCCCAGCCCTTCTCCAAAGCCTCCGGCAAAAGCTCCAATTACCGCGCCGGTATTAGCGCCCATTGCGCCTAAAGCATCAGCTCTTTGTTGACCGTATTGCTGGACCATCCCGGCACTTCTTGATATATCCGCAATCTCTCTACCTTCTTGTGCTTGGAACATAAATGTTTTGCCTAATATATCAGATTCTTGCATTCTTTGTGCTTCAGCCATTCTCATTTGCATTGCTCCTGCTTCGCCTCTTGCTCTTGCCATTGCATTTTGTGCTTCTTGTTGTTGAATATTAGCAGCAATACCCTGTTTGCTTCTTAAAGCCGCTTGAGCTAATGCTGTTGCACCCGCCGCGCCAGCACCAGTAGTCCTTAATGTGTCTAATGTATTCGCTAAAGAAATATCAGCTTGTTCCGCTTGCATCTCAGCTGCACCGGTTGCAACTTGCAAATTAGCGAATGGATTTGATATTAAGCCGCTCAAATCTGATACATTTTCGTATGGGTTTATTATTTTTTGTCTATTTTTTATTTGCTCGTCTAGCTTTCTTTGCGCTTTATTTTGAGCTTTTCTAGCTTTTCCGGCTGCTATTGCACTAAATACTGCCATATTATATATTTTTTATTATTTCGTGGGAAGGTTTATTATCAACAATCCAATTTAATTTTTTGTGAGTTTCAATTAAATGTTTATTTCGACCTATTGAAAATATATGTTTTATACCTTGGTCTTTCAAAACATGCTCCACAGCGTTAATTAACAGCTCTATTGCGTCTTTTCTGTCACTTTCTCTATATTCTGGATTAGATATAATCCATTCAAGTAAAGCTGCTTTAGAATTAGTCATATAAACAAATCCAGCAACTACCCCTATATTGTTTTTTTCAACAATAAATCCACCTTTTCCGTTGTCTGGCAAAAAGGTTTTAGGTGGCGCTTGCCACTCTGGCCATGCATCCCACCATTTAACTAATGTTTCATAGTCTGACTCATTGAGTCTGCGTATATTTAATTTCATTTAACTTGATTTTGACACGTTGTGTGATATATTGAATAATTCAATAGCTGTTGAAGAGTTTATATCTTCCATTTTTACAGTTGTAAAAAATCCTTTAACACCTGAAACTTCAATTCCAGTAACTTGATTTTTTACCGTTGGTAAATCACCACCTGAATAATCTTTTGTGCTATTCCTTAAATGCGCATAATACTTGTTTTCTTTTTTAATGAAGCTAACGGGTATAACACTATTGCTAACAGTAGTTGAACTTAATAAAACAGGTTTTGCATACATTCCTAAATCAGTAATTGATTCTGTCATTTGCCAACCAGGACTTCCTTCATAATTTATTGTATTAAAGTTTTTAACAACCGAAGGATCAGAATTAGCAACAATTGTTACGCTTGAATTTGTTGTAAAATCATAAAATTTATTATAATCATCATTTATATAATGCTGCCATAAATTTCCTGAATTATTTAATGTATAAAAAGATTTATTCACACTAAAACCAAATTCTGGCTTAAACGAATAAAAACTTGCCCACCCTGTTACTGATTCATCAAATGATAAAGTATTATATGTGCCATCCGAATTATGTAATGATAGTACGTATTCATCGGAATAATCGTCATACATGCCCACGGTTCTTATTGCGTTTTTTAATTTATCTTTAAAAAAGTTTTTCATGCCATACTGAGATATTTCAGTAATACCGTCTCTTGATAACCTAAGCACAATTCCTTTACTTTTATCTGTAAAATATTTTCTTACGCCTTTAATTGCAAAACTTTCAGGATTTTTACTTATACCATAATTGCCTAAATATGGCACCACTTGCCCTATGACTTTGGCACCTGATGCCGTAAGTTGTCCGCCTTCTGCCGTAAATAAAGCATCTTTATCAATTAAAGCATAGCTGACTTTTTCTTCTTGGAATATATTTAAATTTGTATCTTCTGCATGCAGTTTTTGTATTGAACCATTGCTTGGATCAACTGCTCTTGTTATTTTTTCGCCCGCGCTAAATACATTTGTTTGGTTTACTTCTGTTTTAGAATTATAAATACCAGAATATATTAAAGCGTTGTTTCTTCTATTTTCATCGTAATTTTCATCAGAAAGGTACGCTTTGGGCCCTAACGTAGCAAATGGTTCATTATATCCACCTTTTATTCTCGACTCCTCTACGTGTAAAGCCGGATTTGATTGAAATTTTAATACAAAAGTATTAAAAAATTGAATTTCAAGTGTATAAGCCATATTTATAAATATTACATTTTTTACTGCCGTTTTAAATTAGCGTAAACCCAATTACTTCTCCTGAGCTGTTTGTTTTAATAACAAACAAAGCTTGATTATAATTTGCTGGGTTTGGAGCAGAAACTGAATGCCAATAGCCATTTGAATTCCACACTGTAGATCCAGAAGTATCTGAAAAAACTATATCACCCATTGCAGGATAAGTATTTGCCCCGTCATGCCATTTTTGCACTCCCGCCGGTTCGCTCCCAATGTTACCATAATCAGTAGGGTCTGAATTATTTATATAATTATTATATGAAACGTATAAAGTGTTGTAATTTGCAGCCCCAACAGTTATAGTAAGAGAATCAGTAGCCGTAGCATTACCCGCGTCTGTAACTGTTATTGTTAACGCATACACATCTGTATCTGTTAAAGGGCTTACTGTTGAAGATATAACCCCAGTGTTAGCGTTTATGGCAAAATCACTGCTTACATTACTATTTTTTGTTTGTGATGTAATGCTAAATTGTAATCCATTTGTTATTGCGGATGTTTTTGCACTTCCGTTTGTACCCGTTACAGTTCTTATGTTTGCCCCAGAATTTGTGCTAGCAGGAACAGTTAAATCAGCCCCAACATTAACAGTAGGGTTTGCATTATCTACATCCACTCTTATATCAAGATCTTCTGTAACACCACCTTTTGACACGGTTATTGTAATAGTGTATTCGTCCTCTAAATTAGCTTTATGTTCGAAATTTTCAGTTATATGTAATTCGCTTGTGTTATTTGGTATAGAAAATACACCAGGTTTTGAAGTATTGTTACCATCTTGTATTGATCTTATGCTAAATGAACAACTTGCTGTAATGTCACCCGCCCCCTCGTCAAGAACTTTTAAATTACCTATTTTAGCCAATGTATTAAAGTTTTGATTTTCTGAAAATGAATCAACCCCTCCTCCGTTGTTATCTTCTAATGTTAATAAAACCGGGCGGTTGCTTTCCGAATTAGCATCTATTTTTGCATTTAAATCTGAAACCAAACCTGCAGAGGATGTTTCATAATATATATCTAAAGATGATTTGAAAGGCTCAGTTTCCCAAACAGATAAATCATCAGGGTCCAAGCTTGCTGAAAAAGTTTGACCATACCCATCCGGTAGCTCTGCTACTAATGGATTTTTTTCTGTATTAAATAATTCAGGCATTACAACAGGTGGGGATGAAAGTGGTGTTGTAACACCTTGCTCTAAAGCTGTACCTATAGATATTACATCTACAAACTTTGGAACAGGCTGCTGCACTTTTGTGCCTGTGGTGTTTATAATTCTAGGCAATAATCTAGTTTGTGACCCTTGAGATCCGCTTTCGGGATTTACATCAGTTACATCACGAGGAACTTTATTTATATTATCGCCGTGTAACACCATCCATGAGGAATTATTATGTGATATTAAGCTGGGATTATAAACATTATAATATTCCTGCTCTGTTTGTTTTACAACAATTCTATAAGAATACCAACCCAGGGGGTTAGTTTCAGCATTGTATGCGTCTTTTATTTTTGTATTAAACGTTGCCTTTAATGAATAATGATTCCATGAACTTGAGCCATTTAAAACATTTGTTGATTTAGGGCTAACAAATACTGTAGAATCGTCTGGTAAAAATACTGTTGATTGTCTACCATATCTATCAGATAAAATTAAACCTATTTGATATGTTCTATTAGATTTTACTGATGATAATAAATATTGCTTGTTTTTGGATGATTGATCACCGGCGCTAGCTGTTATTATGTTTTTTGTTGTAATAGCAGTTTTTAAGCTTCTGTTTTGTAAAAAGTTACCATAAATTAATCTATTGCCAGATATTTCTTGTGCTTTTGCTTTTAAAGGTATTACGTCAGATACTCTTATTATATCTTGTTCGGGTAATGTTTTTATGGGTTTGGTAGATTTATATACATATTCGTATACATATTTTAATCTAGCTGTGTTACTTGTAATTACCTCAGCTCTTAACTTTATTTTATTAAATGTTGAACTTACTGTTGAGTCAAAGCTTAATTGTTCTATAACTTTAATAGCCGCGCTATCCGATTCAGAATATATAATTTCAATATTCTTTATTTTTAAATTGTTTTGAAAACTAAAAGGAGCCGTTGAATTTAATCCTTGGAAAAAATAAACTCTTGTATTGTCTTTTAAAACTGGAGAGGGTGCGTTAGCTAAAGTAACGGTATTAGCAGAATAAGCGGAAACGTGGTAAGTGTCACCGTCTTCTGTAACCATAATATCATTAGATGAATTTATTGAGCCATTTATATTATCTATAGCAACACTAGCACTTGAAGTATCACCATTTATGTCTGCTGCCGCAATATTTATAACACCATCTGCAGAAGGCAAATCAAGCAATAAGGTGATTTTATTAGCTTTGTTTTGCATATTTGCTATAGTAGTAAGCTTATATATTTCACTTTCTTCGGATGTTTGAACAATACCCGAATCAAAATTTCCTGTTGCATTATAATTTCCAATGTTAAAATCATTATCAGCTGTCCCCGGATGAAAACAATGTTGAGTAAAAGGTGATATTATTGAATATTCGTTATTATCATATTTTAATCTATAACCAAACTTTACAAATTCATTTAATATATGTTCGCTTTCTATGTTTGTATCGTGCTCCATTTTTACTCTAGGGGCAGAATAAGGCGCGTATTGTGCTACACTAATATTATCCTCTAAATATGCACCAGCATATTCTCCAGCTTTAGCTGAAATTATATTTATTCTTCTTGGTTGATTATAATTATCAGTCCAAAATAATAAATCATTTAATAAATTAACACCTGTTATTTTATGTGATCTACTTAAGTTTAATTTAGCATTATCTATCAAAGCCACCCCACTCCATAAAGATGGGTCGTTTTTTTCATATAAATAAATTCTGCAAGTATGTGTTAAAACAGGACTATTTATTATTGCATTAACAGCGTTCTTGTTCATTATTATAGTCCAAGTCTTATTTGTAGAATTGTAGTCGGCGGTTTCAATATATGTATCTGAGGCTAAGTTTGCTTCAGTTATTTTCATACCTTTTTGTATATTCAAACTTCCAGAATTGGCAACTGTAAATGTATTTGAACCTGATGTGTGTGTTATGTTATTAGCTAAAATTGTTATTTCGGCTGCTGCTTTAAATTGATTAGTATTGTCACTCGAGGACCCATTGAAAGAAGTCACATACCAAAATACATACCCAGTAATTGAATCTGAATAATAACCCACCACTTCCCATAAAGGATCAACACCGTTTGAAGCTAAAGGAACAGCAATAGCAGGATTTAAAATGTTTTCATTACCTTTTAAATTTTGGGCTGTGCCAGCATCAGAGTTTTCAGTTTTAGAAATTCTTATGTTTATAGCGTCTCTATACTGACCGTTAGGTAATAATCTATCATCAAGGTCTTTGTTCATTTTGCCTTGAAGAAAGTTGTTTTTAATTTCTGGCATGTATTAGTGTTTAATAAATTTTGATTTGCCTCTCATTACTTGCTCTAATTCAGAAATTTTAAGGCTAGATAATCTTAATTTAGCATTTCTTATTGCGGCTCTTTTTTCTTTTCTAAATCTATTTATAATGTATTCAGGAAAGTTTGCTCTTGAGCTAGCTACAGCATAAGTTATATACTTATATATTGCATCTTCTGCAAATTTGTGTATTTTCATTTCATCGTCCGTTCCTAAACCATCCGACGTATATTTTAATGTAACTATTTGTCCTGATAATTCACTTGAAAAACTAATTTTACCATTTAGCTCATCTATTAAAAATATTCCGTTTTCTTGAGTAGTTTCAGGATTTGATCCTTTTCTACCACCGTAAGATGTAATTTTTTGTAACCCAACGTTTGTATCGTATGTAATATCTTCATCAGCAAAATTACCAGAAATTTTTCTATTATCAAAATCTTTAAATCTATCACTTGTAACTGGCGTTCCAGTTAGTAACGAGCCGTTCACGTCGTAAAGATACGCGTAATCATCGTCCTGTAATATTGATTCAGAAGGTTTAGAAGTGTATCTACCCGGGTAAATAATATGTTCAACCCCCACATCATCTATAAAAGATATTCTAACATAATGCACATAATCTTGTGGCATTGGTATAGATAAACTTGGCCCAACTTCTATTTCTTGTATTTTTTCAGTTCTAGCCACGTCATAACTAAACTCTTGTATACCTCTTTTTGTATGAAATAATACATCCGACTTTTTAACACTTGGTATTAATTTTCCATCTCCTACAAAAGCAACTATATAATTATTTATTATATCGTTTAAAGAAATGTATCTATAGTCACCAAATCTGCTTAATACCCCTGCTGCTTTAACTTCTATTACTTTGTCAGCCAAAGGCGCGCCGCCGGACGCTAATACTTGTGAATTATTAACATTAGAAGAAAATGTTAACGTGGGAGCAGCATAAGTATAATTGTTCGTATTTATTTCTTCATTGCCAACAAACACTACAACATTGGATGGGATTGTTTCGAATGCATTTGTTGTTAAAGTAAAAACTTTATTAGAGCCATCACCTATAAAACCTTGCGATTTATTGTAATACGATTGATTTGTTTTTGTAATTAATCCCATTTATTATAAATTTTCTAATTGAACTTGTGAATTTGCTTCAGCGCTAGCAGCTTGAACTACTTGAGGGTCACTGATTACGACACCTGCGTATTTTAAAATTCCCAATATTAAAGACACTTTGTCGGAAATATGTAATTCAAAATCAACTGATGAACCAGCGGAATATGTTAAAGCTCCATTTGAATCTTCAGTTCCAACCCACGCAGGATCTGCAGGTGTTTTAACATAATCTAATGTTAGATAACTATTAATTAATGTAGAAGGGCTGACTTTTATACTAGTTGAATCTCTATAGTATACAGGATAAGTTAAAGATGGAGCTGTTAATTTAGAAGAGTTAACATAAGTAAATTCTGATTTCTTTAATTCATCAAAATTTATTGTTCTACTTAATCTTGAAAGTGCAATTACTTTATATATATCTGTAGGTAAAATTAAGTTTCCAGTAATGTTTAAATGTGACGAAAGAGCGGGAAACGTAAAAGGGCCAGACGCTCCAGTCATAGAAGCTTGAGGCACCGTAATACTATCACCTGCTAAATATCCAGTTCCCCCATCAACAACTTTAACTGTTGTTGTTCCTCCCCCAAAGTCACTTCCTGTAGCAACAACCGTTACCGTTAAACCAGTTCCGCTGCCTGTTGTAGTTGTAGCAATATTGCTGTAAGTTCCAGCTGTAATACTTGCTGGCACGGTAACACCAATTATGCTTTCTACTGGTCTAAGATCGGTATTAGGAATAAAAGAATTTACATTTGGTATGTAAACTTCTTGTTCTTTAGATAAAATGTCTATTTTTTCTTTAATATTTGATGGAATATCACCGTATTCTGACACAGAACGATTTAAATTACTTTTAACAACCGCTCTATTATATTCGTAAAAATTTTTTTCTAATATATCAAGTTGTACCTGTGAACCTATTTTATTAAATTCATCTGGCGTTAAAAAACCTCTTGATTCTTTATTGAGTATTGATAATACTGTTTTATATGTTGTATCAACTGATATTGCCATAATATTTTTTTATATAATGATTAAGCCGCTTATTTGCGGCCTAACCACTATAAGCATTTTATTTTAATTTTTTTTCAACCGTTTGATATACTTCAATACCTTCGTCGGTTTTAAAGTATGCTGCTAAAGCTGAATATGGGTTTTCATCAAATGGAACTGTAATAAGTTTTCTATCGTTCGATGCCCACTTAAATGTTCTTTGATCACTTGATAAAGATATAATGCCGTTTTCAACAGCTTTTATACCGATGTTTCTAATATTTATATTTTCGTCATTTGCCAATTCTAAGAACAATTCTGGATTGCTTCTAGCAAATAATAATAAATCTCTTTTAAGCTCCTTAGAAGTCATCTTAGATACTTTATTTCCAAGCTCTGTTCTTAATATTGCCTCAGCATGATCAACATCTATATTCTGGGCCATAGTTAATGCTTGTATCTCATATTCAAGAGCATCTAAATCGTCTTCTGCTTCTTTAACCGGGTTGTATTCGTAGAATTTTTTATTCATGTCCGGGTGAATAGCTAAAAATTTTTGCAATGTTTGTTTTTCTTTTGGAACAAATAATCTCCCGTCTCTAAAAACAATTCTTGATAATCTTTCAGGACCTTTCATTTCATCAACAAATACTGTTTTTTGATTTTCACAATATTTAATTTCCCTTTCGTATCCTTTTTCTTCGTCAAACCACAATATGCCCCTTGTTTTTACCATAAAAGCAATTGGTGATTCGTTTATTGATAATTGATATAATTTATCTTTTATTTCCCATTTGGGCGCAACTTTGGTTGCTTTTTCTTTAGTTTTTGCCATGATATAATATAATATAATTAATAAAAGCAAAGAGTACCCCCACTATTACCGTGGGGATAAACTTTACGTTAAATTTATGAGTCAAATCTCATGAAGTTGTTTGCAGCCTGAACTACTAAACATCTTTCTGATAAATAGTGAATCTCCATTTTGTCATCACCGATTGTAGATGCTCCACCTACTGAACCAGTAACCCAAGATTTTAATTTTCTATCGTCAGCTTGAGAAGCTCTATATCTTACGTGTAAGAAAGGTCTTCTAACATTGCTTCCTAAGTTTTGGTCATATACTGAAGATGTTCCAGCAGGAATTAAAAGTCCTTTTAATCCACCGATTGAACCTCTTGTTGACTTATCGTTTAAGTATTTCCAGTCAGTTTTGTAGAAGTCATAAGAACCTCTTCTGAAACCAGAAAATCCTAAATTTAATGCCATATCTTCAGAGTTGTTAAATACTCCAAATCCAAGACCTCCAGAAATATTTGGATTTAAACCTGCAAGTAAGTCGTCGATAACTAAGTTAGCGTCTCTATCTAAGAAAAGCATGTTTTCTTCAATAGCTCCTTGTTTGTCTAATTCCTTTAATACATCGTCAAATTCAGATAATACTGCGCCTGAATCAAATTGATTTGTAGCCACAATTCCTCTTTCGCCAATAGCAGAAAGTAATCCTTGAGAACCATCTGGAATATCAGAATCAGCAGTTGAATCAGATTTTTCAGATTCAATAGCGATCATTTCTAAATAGTCGTCAAATCTTGCTTTTGTGTCAGCAGAAGATTTTAAGTACCATAAGTATCCAGACTCTCCGCCTTCACCGCTTACTTGTACCCACCCAATTTGAGCAGTGTCAGATCCGTTGATTTCAAAGTGATCTTTGATAATCATTGGCTTGTTAGTGAAAGTTTTGAATGTAGGCTCAATAGATTCAGTCATACTAGCAGTTCCTTTTTTAAATTCAGAACCGTATACGAAAAATTTAATAGCTACAGCTGTATCGCCAGCAACTAAAACATCTAAATCATCAAAATTTGCTCCCCCATAAGGTTTTAATTTTAATGCTGAAGTTGAAGTCTCAACACCTTCTTTACAATAAGCTTTTACAACTACTGTGCCAGCAGATCCTGTAATTTCAGCAACTACAGTAGCGCCTTTTCTTACAGCGTGAGCTTCAGTTGCGCCACTATCAATTCCAGTTATTGAAGTTACAGCACCATCTGTACAGTTAATTGTACCGTTGTAAGATAAGTGCAGTCTACCTTGCTCAGACCAAATTACTTGATCAGAAGACATTGGCATTTCTGCACTAATTTGTGAAAGGAAACCAGAAATAGTTCTGTTCCCATATCTCTGTACTTCACTTTCGTAAAGTTCAGGTAGATATTGTTTAGCCCATCCGTCGTTTTGGATGTCTAAGTAACTCCCTAGGGTTGTCATTTTTTGAGCCGAAGGAGTCAAAATGCTGCCAGCCAATGGGCCAGCAAATGAATTGTTATTCGCCATTTTAATTTTTTTTTGTTAGTTAATAATTCTTAAGTTTAAATTTTAGCTTAGAATTATCGTCCCCAGAAATAGCTTTTACTTTTATTCCGCCGGCCTCAACATATCCACTAGAAGTTTTTCTAGGGTCCATGTTAATGTTTTTAGCCTCCGCACTCATTTGTTTGATCGCGTCAGCTTTACCTTGTTCATAAAAATGGTTAGCTATTTTGTCAGGATTAGAAGCGGCAAATAAAGCTTTATGGTAACCCCCGGCGTCTTGTAACATTTTATTGTTACCAACATATTTATTAAAAACATTTAATAAATCACTTTGGGTTTCTTTTACTTTATTAACATCTTTTACATTGAAACGATATTTCTTGTCTCCTACGTTGAAATTAAAACCTTTAAATTCTTCGCTAAAAACTTTACTAGTTTCTTGTTCAAAATGTTTTGTTTGCTGCTGTAATAATTCTTCAGCTGATTTTTGCTCTTTATTGTATCTGTCGAAAAAATCAATAGCTTTTTGTTGTTCAGGAGCTAATTTGGAACCCAACTTGACTTCCTTATAGTATTTATCCTTAGTTTCATTTAAAAACTTATTGGCATTTGCGACTTCCTCTTTAAGAGCAAGTTTTTTTCTTTTAATATCTCTTTCCTCGTCTACTTCTTCGTCATATGAAAATTTATCGTCTAATAAAAACGATACTTCATCATAACTTAAATGAGGCTTAGTTTGTTTATAGTATTCTCTTAATAACGTAGTTTGATCTACATTTGAAAAGTCAGCATTTAATCTAACATAATCCTCAAGAGTTCCACCAGTTTCTTCCATAAATTTTACCAGGTCTTGTATGTTTTCTGGTAGGTTTACTTCTGGTTCTTTTGTTTCTTCAACCGGTTCAACTTTTTGTTCTGGTTGTTTTTCTTCAGCCGTTAGGGCTGGTTCTTCTGAAACTTCTTCTTCAATAACCTCTTCAAGTACAGGTTCTTCTACTTTTTCTTGCTGTACTTCTTGCAGTTCCACTTTGGCTTCTTCCCCATTTTTTTCATCTTTGCTGCTTCCGCGTAACACGCCATCTTCTGTTTTTTGTTCTTGAACGGCATCTGTTTCTTCTTTTGTTTCGTTAATTTTTCCTAAATTCACAGTGTAATCACCATCTTCGTTAGTTGATAGCTTTTGTACCTCTGCTTCTTTTTCAGCAATAGACTTTTCTTCGATGTCTAAAGCTTCTGCTTTGATGTTTTCTGACATAATAAAATATAATTGTTAAAAATTTATCTTGGTTCAAATTGCTCTAAACCAAATCCACCTAAGTTATCAAATCCTGCTGATTCAAAGTCTTTTGGCGGTTTTCCAGATTTTCTCTGGTCTATAAGTTCACTTTGCTGTGACGCTTGTATTTTCGTTCTTTTATCTTTACGATCTTCTTTATACTTCTCTTTATTGTTAATCAC
>Ga0181394_1000620_pt1 | contig 15551 bp, 19 predicted proteins | sample 17SPOviralmetaG_FD_130123 | JGI IMG/M metagenome (GOLD analysis project Ga0181394, IMG submission 130123) | Marine viral communities from the oligotrophic San Pedro Time Series (SPOT) site, San Pedro Channel, CA, USA - 17 SPOT_SRF_2010-11-23 | ecosystem: Environmental > Aquatic > Marine > Strait...
GGACCGTGGCAACCTTTTGCTGCTGTCTATCAAAAAGGTAGTGCTGCATTAAATATTGCTAAGGGTGAAGGCGGTATTGGTGACTTAATGACTGTCTTCTCAGGGGGTAGTCAAAAAGTATTTGGTAAAGACGGTGCTTTACAATCTATTAAATCAGGTGGTTTCAAAAACCTTGGTGGTGGCTTTAAAAAATCTTTTACAGGTATTGGCAGTATAGACGGTAAGTTTAAGCCATTTGAATATGGTAAAAGAATGGCAAAACAATACGCAGACGACCAAAAGCAAGGTTATTTTGGTATGTTTAGTGGTGGTGAGCAACCTGTAGACTATATGGGTGGCGAAGGCATGATGGATGTTAGCTATCAACCAAGTTCAAGCGATATGCCTAGTCCTGATGAAATGGACTTTATAAGTAAAAACTACACCATTAAAGGTGAGTCAGGCATGCTTGAAAAAGATGGCAAGCTTTACACGCCTGCAGAGGTATTGGCACAAGTAAGAGGCACACAAGCACAACCAAGTGGCGGAAATTTCCTAAGCAATTTTCTTGGAGGAGGAGATGGCGGTAGATTTTTTGGATTCGAGACACCATCATCAATCAAAGCTATTGGTGACGCTATTGGTTTAGGTGGTGCAAGTGGATTAGCAGACATATATGGCAAAGATGGTGATAAAAAATCAGGAGGCTTAGGAACGCTAGGAAATCTAGGCGTTGCAGGACTTGCAGGTTTGGTGGGTAAATTAGCTTATGAAGAAGCCAAAAAGAATAAAGGCGTACCATTAACACCACTTACAACTATGGACCAATTAGGCAGATATAACATAGCTGCTGAGATTGCAAGACAAAAAGGCGAAGAAATGCCTAGTAGAGTTGAATACGGTTTAACAGGTGAAGGTATGCCTGTATTAGAAGGCGGTAAGCCAAGACAAGCAGCAATGGGTGGTGCTATATACAACCAAGCTGACGGTGACCATAACGGTATCATGGCTTTTGCAGAAGGTGGTGTTGTAGAGATGAAAGACGGTGGAGAGCCACCAATAAATCCTGCAAACTTTCCACCAATGAACGGACAAATAGACGGCCCGGGAACTGAAACATCAGATGATATACCAGCAATGTTATCTGACGGTGAGTTTGTAATGACGGCTAAAGCAGTAAAAGGTGCTGGTTCGTTTGATATGAACACAAACAACGGTATCGTTACTCTAACGCCTAACGGCGACCCAAGTCGTGACGGTGGCACAAGAGTGATGTATAAATTAATGGAACACTTTGGGAGCATGGCATAATGGCTGAAGAACAAGGACCTATTGCCTTAGACGTACAGCAGCAGTTTAGAACGCTAGACCCAGCTACAAGAGAATTATTCTATGGCTCTGGTATACCGGGTACAGAATCATACAGACCCGGTTTTTTACAACAAGCATTTCAGGCTAGTAACAGGTCGTTTTTTGATGCAGAGGGTAATCCAATCGTTGCAGCACAACAGGTTGCAGGATTATCACCTGACCAACAAAGAGCTATACAGCTCTCAAGAGAAGCCACAGGCATACAGACTCCGTATTTAGAAGAAGCAGGTGGTGCCTATAGAGCAGGACTACAAGACCTTTTTAGTGGCACAGACACAGCGAGAGGGCTTGGTAGAGAAGCTTTAGGTGCTGTTGCAGGTGGTGTAGGACAAGCACAAGGCTTCAGAGAGCAAGGTTTAGAATCTCTATTCGGTGGCTTAGGTGAAGCTTCAGGTATCGCTAGAGGAGCCGAGAGAGAGTTTGGTAGAGGTTTAGGAGAAGCTAGTGACTTTTTAAGAAGAGGTGGCACAGGTAGATTTGACCCAAGCATGACTCAACAATTCTATGACCCATACGAACAAGCCGTTGTTGACCAAACAAGAAAAGACATTATGGAAGCCGGTGCAAAAGAAGATATTGCAGCTAGAGCTTCCGATATTGGTAGAGGCGGTGAATCAGCTTTTGGTTCACGAGCAAGGCTAGGAGCCACAGAAAGACAAGAAGCTTTAGGAAGAGGCTTGGGCGAAGCCCTAGGCGGTATAAGAAGCAGAGGGTTCCAACAGGCACAACAGGCTGCAATGGGTGAATTTGGTAGACAGCAACAAGCCTTAACTGGGCTTGGTGGTAGTTTAGCCAATGTAGCCGGACAAAGAGCAGCAGGCATGAGAGGACTTGGTTCTACTCTTGCAGGTTACGGTCAAGCAGGACAACAGGCATTATCACAAGCAGGACAACAAGCTTTAGCAGGTCAACAGGCTATTGCAGGTCAATTTGGACAGCTTGGTGGTACAGAAGCCCAGATAGCACAACAAAGGCAACAAGCACAGTTTGGAGCAGGTTCTGCTATGCAAGGACTAGGAACGCAGGCTCAACAAGCCGCACAAGCTGATATACAAAGAACTTTAGGAATAGGTGGATTAACACAAGGACAAAGACAAGCACAGCTAGACGCTGCTAGAGCTAATGCTATGCAATATCAAATGGCTCCGATGCAACAAATGCAATCGTTACTACCATTTGTACAAACGGTTCCTGCAGGATTTAGTCAAACAGCTACAACATTTGGCATGCCACCTTCAGCTTTACAAACAGGCTTAGGTGCAGGATTAAGTGCTTTGGGTGGTTTAGGAAGTTTCTTTAATCCGTCACAACCCTATGCACAACCAACAGGTACATAATGACAATAAGCAGAATGGGCATATCTTCGTTAATGGGTTACCAAGAAGGCGGTGACGTTGATACGAAAAAAGATACGTTTGATACAAGCTTTGACAAATATCAGAGCAGACTATCTGCATTAAGAACACCATCACAACCTGTAAGTTTCTATGACGTAGCAAGTAAACTTGGTGCTGGATTATTAGCACAGCAAGCAGAAAAATTCCCATCTATAGGTCGTGGTTTGGGCATGGGTTTTCAATCATTAAGTGAAGAGATAGCTAAAAGAAAAGAACAAAAACGTAAAGAAGAAGAAGCTGTAGCAATGAAGGCTATGGAATTAGCTATGACCGATGAAAGGCAGGCACAAAAATATCTGAATGACTATGCTTTGAAAATGATTGATATGGCTAACAAAGACATTAAGACTATTACGCTTGATACGTCAATGTTAGTAGGTGCTGTCGGCCCAGATGGTGAGCCTATAGTAAATACACAAACCAAGGTGCCATTTAGAGATAAAACAACACTCAAAGCAAACGACCCATATATAAATGAACTATTAGGATTAGGTGCCGTAGCATTAGATAGAGCAAGCACTAACATTAATTTAGGTGGACAATATAATAAATTTCAAGAAAATTTATCTAAAATCGTAACAGATTCAATGCAAAATTGGCAAACTGAAGCTGATGCAGCAAATGCTTTGCGTGACCAAGTAGCTATTGCTAGAAGCTTGGCTGAAGAATTAGGACCTGATGGTTTTGGTGCTGCAGAAAACTTAACGCTTGGTATGAGAAACATTATGGCAGGCTTGGGTTTTGATAATTTAGTTGACGTAGACAAACTAGCTACACAACAAGCCTTGACACAAACAAGTATTGGCTTTGTTATGGCTTTAGTTGGTAAAACCAAGGGTGCTATATCTAACAGAGAAATGGATATATTCTTTGCAGCCTCACCAACATTAGGTTCAACCTACCAAGGTTATATAAAAATGTTAGGTTACATGGACAGAATTGCTGAGCTTAGTGAAAGATATAACGAAGAGTGGTCTAAAAAATTAGTTAAATTGGCAAATGAACCTATAGAGGTTGTACATGCTGCATTTACAAATTTTAAAAAAGAATTTAAGGCAAAGCCTGAAAACAAGCTATTTCAGACATCTGAAGAAAAACAACAACTTGAAAACATTGCTGATAAAGATACTTATAATCAAGTCAATAGTAACTATCTGCGTATACAAAAACAGGTGCAAGACGAACAACAACAAGATTCAATGGCTAAGCTTAGAGCTGACATAATGACAGAAATGGCAGACGCTAATACTACACCTGAAAGAAAAGAAGAATTACAGCGTCTATTAGACCAGATGGGTGAATAGATGGCACAGTCATACGAGGAAAGATTAGCAGCCCTAAAGCAGGAAGAAGAAAAAAATCAAGAAATAAGTTCTGATTATATTTCTAAAACTATTAAGTCTAGCCTTTTTTTTGACGAAGATTCTGAAATAGATTACTTAGCGAGTCAAAGATTTCCTAACGACCCATTGGCTCCGTATCGATATATTTACATAGATAACGATTTGTATTACGAAGACCCTAAGGGTGATTTTAAAAAAAACGGTGTTAGATACTCAAAAGAATTTGAGCTACCAACAGATGCAGGTGTTTTAGGTAATTTTAGTAATAAATACATATATCCCAACATAGTGCCTGCAGGTACTTTTGCTGCTGATTTATACGGTGGACTAAAGGGTGCTAAAGAGGGTTTTAAGCAAGGATTAAAAATAGTAGCAAGACCAAGTATGCCTCAAACCAAGCATCCATTAGTTGCCGGGCTTACTGTATTGGGTGCGACTGCTTTGGGTGGTTTTGGTGGTAATTACTTAGCAGGTGGTGGTGCTAGAACTATTAGAGAGCTAGGCATAGAGGGTTTTTATAATTTACCACCTGAAGAAATAGCAGCCGCACACAAAGATTTATTGATATCTAGTGGTTTTTCATCTATACCTTTTGGTGCTGGGCCAACAAGACAAATAATCAACAAGTTTACAGGCAAAGAAGATTCTCTTAATTATTTACTAAACTTAAGAAAAGGTGAGTCAGAAATAATAGATGAAGCAAGAAAGCTTGGCTTTGAACTTACGCCTGCAGAAGCCACAGCTATTGGTACCAAAGCTAGAAGTATTCAGCATTTCTTAAATAGGCAGGCTGACACTGAAAAAATATTCAACTTTTACAATAATAGAAATGCAAGAATTAGAGAAGCTATAACCAACTTTGCAGACGGTCTTGGTAATGTAAAGGCAACTGATGATATAGGTAGAGTCTTACAAGAAATATCACAAAAAGCTTTAGACGACATACACGCAGCTAGAAAAGCTAGGGCTAAGGTTGTATACGATAGTTTAGAAAATGCCCCAGAACGCATACAGTTTGATGCAGACAGCGTTGTAAAGATGATAGACAGCAAGTTAGCTAACAAGAGATTAGACCCTGATGTAAAAGCAGGACTCGAACAATACAAGGCATTGATGTTTGATGCTGATGATAAGTTGATAACAGACTTAATGGATATGCACCAAAGACGTTCAGGCTCTATTGGTAACTTAATACAAAACGCTAGTCCTTACACCAAAAAAGTTTTAAACGATATTAAGATAGAAATGACTAAAAACATGGACGAAGCATCAGACGGTGTTTACGCCATGGCTCGTAAAATATACGACCCAAATCAACCAAACATTTTGGCATACGAAAGAGGCATCATATCTTCTATGGCTAAGCTTGTTAAAGACGAGCAATCAGCTAAAGCCTTAAAGGTATTATTTAACCCAAGAGCTTCAGAGTCAGCTTTGCGTACAGCTAAAACACAATTAAAAAATGTTGACCCACTTGCATTTCAAGAAATTAAAAAAGAATATTTCTTACAAACATTAGATGATTTTACCAAAGCCACGGTAGACGAAGGGCTGCCTAACTTTCAAAAGTTCTTCCAAACACCCAATGCTCAAAAGATGGTTAATTCACTGCTTGAGCCAGAAGAAACAGCACAGCTAAACAAACTAATGGATTTGGTAGGCAGAGCTTACTCTGTTGCAAAGAGTGGTTCACCGACACAACCACTTGCTGCCTTAGAAAAAGAGCTTATGAGTGAGACAGGTAATCTTGGTGCAAATACACTAAAAACAATATTAGCAACCATTAGACTGCCCGGAAGAATAGCAACAGGTCAGGTTGGTGATGAGATTGTAAGAAACATACAAATAAAACAAGCTGAGTCCTATTACAAGGCTTTGGCTGACGTATTGTTTGACCCTGATGCAAGTAAATCTATAGACGATGCTTACAACTATTTATCAGAGCTTGGTTATTTAGGTGGTCAAGCAGGTGCTAGAGCTGTCGGTGAGGGTGTAGAAGCAATTACTGAAGAGTCACAAAGACCATACGAGGGTCAAGCACTAGAGAGAGAAATGGAGAGAAGGGACGCAGACAAAGAAAATCTCTCTACACAAATCGATAACGCACTAAACACTTTTACACCATCAGACATACCCATAGTGCCGCCTGCAACTGCGGTAACACCTGAGTCTATGATTTCAGAAACTATATTGCCTAACCCTAAAGATAGAGAGTTAGCTGAAAGGTTGATGAATAAAAGTGGGATTGGTGGCTTAGGTTAGTCTTCTTCTTTTATAACTTCTTTGTGGTTGTTCTCAACCATTAATCGTATTTGGTCAATCTTTTTTCTTCTCTCTGAGCTACAAATTTCTTCAAGCATTTTGTATGTTTCTAAGTCAACTGTAAGCGTTCTGTAACCCTTATTGTAATCACCCATGTAAAACTCCGTAATTGGTTGCTGTTAATTATAACTTAATGTAATATATTTTAACACCATGAAATCAATTCACAACATAAAAATTCCATTATCTACTGATAGAGATATCAAGAAAATAAAGCGACAAACCAAAAAACCAATTAGTCATGGCAACAAAGTCTGGAACTCTTCTATTACTATCATAGATTTCTTATCACGGTATAACTTATCTAAAGTCAAAACAGCGATAGATATTGGTTGTGGTTGGGGTGTGGTCTTGGCTTACTTACAAAAGCAAGGCATTGATTGTGGTGGTATAGACATAGATGTAAACACCAAACCTTTTGTTGATGTGGTCAATAAATATAACAAGACAAGCGTTGAAGTCTTATACATGGATTACAAAGATTTACCTGAAGCTGCCTTTGGCAAGATAGATTTAATTATTGGTTGTGACATTTGTTATTGGGAGCAACACGTTGGCAACATAAAGAAGTTAGTCAAACAAGCCAAGTGTCCAATACTAATTGCAGACCCCGGCAGAGATACATTCTGGGACCTTACCAAAAAAGTAAAAGGCAATTTGCACGAGATAGTATTAAAGAAACCTAGGTCGGTAAGAGGATATGTCTATGAAATACTGCCATAAAAATAATTTAAATAAAGTGTTGAAAAGTGTTGATAATAAATGTTAGCTGTGTATAATATAGGTATATCAAATAAATAGGAGAAAAATATGGAAGCAGTAAAAACAACAACCAAAGATGTAAAGTATTTAGGTAAGAAATGTAAATTGACTACTATCTACTTTACCAAGAGCAAAGAAGGTAAAAGACTTATCATCAGAAAGTTTGAAGATGGTATAGGTGACGATATTAAATTAGTAGAAGGTCTTGCAGGTCGCTACGAAAAGAAAATACCTTTCAAAACATTTGACGACCAAGAAGCACAGAATATCTATCAAACTATTAAATATGCACAGGGAGTAGCCAATGCTTAAAGCACTCTTCCAAAGACTAGACCGTTGGATTGATAACACATGGCGAGAGTTCTATGCTTTCGTCATGTACAGAATCGACAGCAAGAAGGACGAGGTGGATATCGATTGGCTGAACATGGCTAATGATATGAAGGAGAACAACCGTGAGAGATGATGAGAAGATGTATTGGACTTCAGTCTTTGCATTGCTTACATGTGGCATGGTTATCTATATAATAGGAGTATTATGAGAACAGAAAAGGACAAACAAGACTTAGTAGACGAGCAGTTGGAGAAAGAGTTTAAAATACTTGAACAGCTTGAGAAGATACAAGAGATAAACAAAAAAAATAAAATAGAGAGGAAACATGTCATTATTCAAAAAGAAAGGTGAGGATGTCTTGCAGAACGCAAGCAGACTTACAGGTGAAGAGATTATAGAAACCTATGCAAGATTAAACTTGTATCAAAAGGCAGCATTGTTAAGGTTGTTGGTTCGTGATGTAATATTTAAAATCAACAAAGAAGAGGTCAGTGGGTTAAACTTCACTGAAATCAAGGTGGATGGTGCAATTATTATTGCGGAGGAAAACAGTTAAAATCACAGCTCATTCCATAAGCATGTGATGAAGGTGCGACACATAGTTTTTTTTTTATTCATATTATATTTCCGGCTATGTGTTGTACTTTCTTTTATAAGATTTTATACCCACAGCGAACATAGTCTTCGCAGTATCATTAGGCAGGTCATGCCAAGCAGCAGCAATTAATTTATTCGGCAAATTAAACATACGAGCAGGTAAGTAACTTACAGCCAAGTGCAAGATACAATCGATACGTTGTTGGTTGGTAAAGCCTTCAGACTTTAAGAAGTCTTTTCGTTCTGCTTGGGTGTTGTATTGAGCAGCCTGTTCTGCCCAATACATGTGGTCGTGTTCTGGTGTTTTCACAAGCAGGGTCTGAGCTTGAGTAATCCTTGGTGGGGGGGACTTATGGGACTCAAGCTCTTCTCCTTACAAATCACTAATACCTATCTCAATGATTTTGTTGTGCAAGTTAAAAGGCGTATAGATACCTGTATCTTCACACAACTTCATCTGGTCGATTGCTTTCTCATTCAAAGCTCTACCGTATTCAATGGCTTCATCGCTTAGCTCATAGATAGCATAAGGATAAGGATGCTGTTTAGATATGGCTAGAAAGTGGAACCTGTCTACCTCAGTCATACCTGCAGAAGCTGCAGCATCTAAATAAAAAGCGGCCTGTTGATGATAACCATAAGACTTAATGGCTTGCTTAAAACCTTTTGGACTAGCATCACGGCAGGTCTTTAGGTCTACTATCACATTGTTTTGTATCATGTCGAACCGGGCTTTACAGCGGTTGCCGTAATAATCGAAGACAATACTAAGCTCAGTAGAGTCTTTGGCTTGTGGTCTAAACGCATCTAGGACCTCGACTCTTTGTTGACACGCATCGTATAAGTCTTGGGTTACGACACTTCTATCGTTCACCGAAGCAAGGAAGTCTTCGTATTCAGCCTTACCAGCTTTGGTTCTTCTATCTACCTTTGGTGCAACCACAAACTCATCGTGAAAGACGTGTGGTTCTAAAAATAAACAATGTTGCAATCTACCCTCAACAAAGAATGAAGCTTCGCTATCTGGCTTTTCTTCATACTTCCAAGTGTAAGGGTCTTTGGTAAAAGATGTCAGGTCGTGTGACCTGATAGCATCTAATTCGTTGTACTGAGAAAAAGGCATGTCTTGGTACACGCCTTCTTTTATTTCTGTTTTGGTTTTTAATTCAACTATATTATTCATAAGTAAAGAAGGCTGTCAGATTCACAATAAATAGGAGTCCATATCTAATATGAAAAAATGGCGAACCCAACAGCCAAACTATTAAAAGGGTAAGTCGTCTTCTTTTAGTTCTTCAGGAGAAGGAAACATTTTTTCTTTCTCTTCACTCAAAGACTCTAAGGATTCAAAGTCACCGCTTGGTTGTTCTGCTGCTCTCTTGCTGTCTCTAGCTTTTACTTCAAAAGACTCATCAATTTTTGTTTGGACCCACGCAGGTAAATCTACCCAAAGTCCAATCATGTCTTTGTTGCCTGCAACGTATTCATCGATATCAAAAGCAATCTGCTCATTGACTGTCGGTGATTTCTTCGCACCACCGTCAGGGCTATAAACTGCTACTACCTTAGATTTTCCGGTGCTAGTCTCACCGATATCTAAATCACAAGTCACACCAAGAATGTTTGTCAGGTCAAAGCCGCCTAACTCTTCTTGGGTAAATTGTTTTTTACGCCATGCACATAAGTCTTTGTAAAGTGCTGATTTTTCATTTAAAGAAAGCGTGTATTGCTTCATGATAGAAAAAGGTTGACCGTCTTCCATCTTGGCATCGTTCAGCTCCCAATAAATAAAAATGCTGTGTCGTTTTTTGGATTCTCCCTCAAAGGTTTCTTCATGTGTTCCCACATCAACAAGCCTGTAACAGGTTGCGTTATGCATACCTTTGGGTGCTTGCTCGAAGGTTCCTCCACCTGATTCACTAATTGTTAGTGCCATAATTATCTCCTGTAATAAAAAATATTTATAAAGTTCTTGTTATCTCCCTCACATTATTCTATATTGTAAGGTATTCAATAGAACATAATATAGAATAAAAGATGAGAGAGCAAGTATGGGAATAAAAAATGTACAGGGCAATAATAAAGATTTTACGAAACCACTCACAACCGATGCAATACATAGGTTTGAGAGGTTTTTAGAGAACCACGGATTAGAACGCAAAGACCCGGTAGAAATCAATCCGGTAAAACCACAAAGAGCCTACACGGTTATAAACAACAAACGAGCCTTATCTGGCTACTATGCTTTTTATGACAACTACGGCACACCTGTTGGATTTGCGTCTGATTATCGAACAGGACAGACGCACAACTTTAAAATGTCAGGGGTTAAGGCAGGAAAGATAGACACAGAAGCCTTAGCACGATTTAAAGAAGAAGCACGATTAGACCAAGAACAAAAGTGGCTGAAGGTATCCGAGAAAGCCAAGATGATTTGGGATGTGGCACTGCCCTGCGACTCTCATCCGTACTTACTTAGTAAGGGTGTTGCATCCCATTCTTTACGAGAACACAAGGGTAAGCTGATTATCCCAATCATGGATGAGACAGGTAAGCTGTGGAGCCTGCAGATGATTGATACCAATGGCGGTAAGCGATTTCTCAGCGGCGGTAAGACAGGCGGTTGTTTTTTTATAGTAGGAACGAAACATTTAAAAGAAGCTACAAAGGTTGGCATAGGCGAAGGCTACGCAACTTGTATGACAATTTACGAACAAAAACAGATACCGATGATAGTATGCTTTAACGCAGGCAACATGCTCAGCGTATCGAAGAAGTTGTCAGAAGCATTGCCGAATAAAGAATTTATTATCTATGCAGACAACGATGAGAACGATGTAGGTAAAGATAAAGCTATCGCTGCAGCACAAATAACAAACGCAGAGGTAGTCATGCCTGAAGAAGAAGGCATGGACTTCAACGACCAAGTGGCGATTAGCGGTGAGCTAATAGAAAAGAAGGTAGAGGTTCCAGAGTTGGTAGAGTTTGAGAAAACATCCAACGGTAGGATTATGGCTACCACCGACAATTACGAAGCATTGATGAAAGGTCATGGGATTGAATGTTATTACGATGTGATTAAGAAGCGTATCGACATAGAGATACCCAACTTCAAACCGATAAGCGATTTAAAAGATGAAGCACTCTTGGTAGAAGTAGAGAACTTATGTATCAAGAATTTCGTACCGCATCAACGAGTCAGAGATGCAATGAAGATAATAGCAAAAGAAGTCAACCCGGTAGCAGCATGGATAGACTCTAAGCCTTGGGACGGTGTTAGTAGAATCGATGACTTCTGCAACACGGTCAGTAGCAAGGACGTTACTCTCAAGAACATGTTGATGAAGAAGTGGTTGCTTTCATGTGTGGCCGCTGCTTTTGAGGAAGGTGGCGTGGCATTAGAAGGACTGTTAGTATTCCAAGGGTCACAGGGATTAGGGAAGACGCTGTGGTTTAAGCGATTGGCGGACTTCAACAAAGGTTGGCTGTGTGAAGGTGCAACGCTTGACCCTAAGGATAAAGACTCAGTAAAAAAAGCAGTCAGTCATTGGATAGTAGAGCTAGGAGAACTAGAGTCTACCTTTAAGAAAGCAGACATCAATCAGTTGAAGGCGTTTATCACATCACGGTCTGATGAAATGCGTTTGCCCTATGACAGAAGCTTTACTAATTATCAGAGACGCACAGCTTTCTTTGCATCGGTCAATGAGCCAGAGTTCTTAATGGACGGTAGTGGTAACAGAAGGTTTTGGTGTATCAAGGTTACAGATATCGACCCACACCACGGCATCGACATGCAACAGATGTGGGCTGAGGTAAAGGCAACAATTTATCAGCCGGGTGTAAAGAATTGGTATCTGACTACAGAGGAACGAGAGATGCTCCAAGAGTCTAACGAGGGATTCAGGACTCAGGGTGCTGTCGAAGACTTATTACTGCAACATGTAGACTTCGATGCATTAGATACAGAGAAGATAGCATGGCAGCTCACTGCTTTATTACGAGCATTGGGTATACGCAATCCTCGCAACATAGACTTTAAGGATGCAAGTAGAGTATTAACAGACCATGGCATAGAGCCTAGGAAGACAAACGGTAAGAAGGTGTATGATGTCAGCTTGGTGGACTTACCAGAAGATAAATCAATGTGGGAGGAATCACCATTTTAATAAGGACAATACATGAGGCCACAATCAGCAAAACAAAAGGGTAGGTTATTACAGCAGAAGTTCAGGCAGATGCTGGTGGACCTACTAGGATTAGATGAAGAGGATTTAGAGAGCAGACCTATGGGTTCTCAGGGTGAAGATATCATCATGGGCAAACAATCGAGGGAGAAGTTTCCCTACAGCATTGAATGTAAGAATCAGGAAAGCTTGAATGTGTGGAAGTCGTATGACCAAGCACAGACGAATTGCAAGGGCTATGAGCCTTTGTTGGTTATTAAACGCAACAGAAGTAAGGTGTTAGTTGTCTTGGATGCAGAGTATTTTGTAAAGCTGCATGCAGACTCGCACGTTGATACAAATTGCTAAGGGTAGGGTAGGGTATGGCAAATTGGTCAACATTTGGTGTTTATGTGTTGGGCTTAAGGGATAGGGTATGGCAAGGAGAGACTGATACCCTGTTCCTTACCCTGACCGTGAGACCACATTGTTACGCTGTTTAGGTATGTATTAGGGTATAGTGTATAGTATATATAATAATAATATTATTAAGTATATATAGGTGTAGGTATACATATATAGTATGGCTTATATATAACAATATAGTATTAGGGAACGCATACCCTCTACCCTACACCCTGTTGGATATAATATAAGGATTAGATATGGCAGAGAAGAAGAAAGGGAAGAACGCACCTGATAAACCATTGGTTAATAGACCAAGTGCGTTTGAAGACAACCCGGAGTTTGAGCTGACAGATATGCAGTCAGCCTTTGTGTGGCATTATGTCAATGACAATTGCACACAGACTGAGGCGGCTAGAAGAGCAGGCTTCGAGTTCCCGGCTCAAGCAGCTACTAGATTCTTGAATGGTAAGGATTATCCAAATGTCCTCAAAGCCATCAAGGTTGGTAAAGAAGAGCTTGCACATAAGTATGCGATTACTCCAGAGAAGACAGCGAAGATGCTATGGCAGATAAGTGAAGAAGCCTATAACAAAGGGCAGTTCAATGCATCGGTATCAGCATTGCGTGAGTTGAATGAACTAGCAGGTCTGAAGATAAAGAAGACAGAGAATCTCAATATAACAGCAAACTTGGATAACATGAGCCACAAGGATATAGAAGGACGACTCAAAGAGATATTCGGTGGCGATATCATAGATGCAAAGTATGACGATGTATGACAGTTTGTGAGTTAAGGCAGTTCATTAATATCCTGTAGAAAACCAAGAGAGGGCGTTTTTTTTCTGTGGAACCCCAAAAATCGGTCAAAAATTAAAAAACAACGGCAAATCAGTAACTTACGACACATTTTTGTATGACGCAAGTATGACATTGCTGCTGACCTGCATCTACTATGTGTCCACAGTGCTAACATTTGCACTTATTACACGTCCAGAAAGCCTATATAACTAGGGACTCTATTGGATTCCAAAACAAAAGTTCAAAAAAGTTAGATATTTTGACCGTACACCCATAAATGCCGGGCCGCCGTCAGCAAGACGATTGCAACTGAGTTTGACAAATTCTATATTCATTTTTTCAAGTAAGTGTTGTTCCCAACATAAATTAATGTATAATCAATCCAGATAGGAGATTTCATGAAAATAGATAAAGCCGCCTTAAAAGAGGCAACCGTTGACACCATGCTTGGTGCCATTGTCAATTTTCCCTTGTCTTGGCTGACCATTACGATAGTTCTCCTATTTACCCATAACTCGTTTATAATATCTTTAAGCCAATTAATTGTTTTATCAATCTTGGCTATTATCAGAAGATATTACACAAGGGTATATTTTGATAAACACAACAAAAGGAAAGGCTTATGAAAGACAAAGACTTGGATATGATTATTTCAGAACTTGAACACACCAACAGGTTCCTTTATGAGCTGAATAAGAATCTTGCCAACTTGGTTTTAATCCACCAAGTCCAGTTAGCTGCAGTCGAGAAAGCATTGCAGGTCCCGGAAGAAGTAGTAGAAATCCCAGAAAAAAAATTACATTGATTTGAACATAAGTGTTGACTCTAATACTTTTTACTCTTATACTAAACACTGTAACAAACAATATATAGGAGAAAAAATGGAGTTACGTAAAGAAAACAAAGCATACACCTACTACGGTCATGACTATGTATTTAGATTGGCTAATGAAAAGTATCACGACTACACAAGTCTTATTATCAAACCTTCACACATCAGATTGGTGAAGAATTTATCCGACCTTTCTACCAAAGACCTGAAGGCTAAAATCATCGAAGATTGGTTTGCTGAAGAGAATGAGATGGTCAGAGAAAGAAATAACCAAAAAGCGAAAGTTCGCAGAGCATTAAAAAAGGAGTCTAACAATGCAAAATAAAAAACTAACCAAACTACAACAACTCAAGCTTCAGCTCGCTGACAGCTTGCACGAGGAGGTGACGATTAACTGTCACCACCACGGACCTCAGACATTTACTATTGGCGAGTTCCTAGAGAACCAAGTCGCCTGTCCTAAATGCGAGTCCGACCTACCTGTATGGCACAAAGACCAATTGGTTTATCCTGTCATGAACGCACTGATTAAATTAGCTGCCGAAGAAGAACGAGCTAAGAAGGAGGTTGCGTAATGGATAATAAAAAGAATCTAACGAATCCAGAGTTTATTGTGCAGAAGCTCGGAACTGATGGAAGGACTCGTGTCAAGAAAGTTGACACAGTTACTTCTGATTTTGATGAAAACATGGAACCGCTAAACCGTAGAGGCAGACGGTTGCGTAAAAAACTATTGCGACAGTTAGCAAAAGGAGACGGCAAATGAGTGACAAATGGCACGGCGGTAAAGGTGACCGCAACAGAACCAAGGATATTGCTAAGTTCAATGAGAACTTTGAACGTATCTTTGGCACCAAAGAACGCTTGAAGAAGTTTGAGAAAAATTTTGCCGAGAACATCTCAAAACCTGAGACTACTGATAAGGGAGGTGAATCGTGAGTTGGCAGACAGATTGGAGAATAGATAAGGGTGTTAAGGTGCCTGACTTTAGAAACCGTACAGGCAAATCCCTTGAGATGGATAGGTTTTTACAAACCCTAGAAATAGGTGATTCGTTTGTGATTCATCCTAAAGTAAGTCCTGACGGCACTATTTCTGAGTATTCTATTGCTCAAAACGTAGTGACCAGAGCTAAAAAGTTTGGTATGAAGATGACTTCAAGGAAGATATATTCTGAAGAGAACTCTGACGAGTATCATTACAGAATTTGGTATGTAGAAAAAATAGAACCTGTAATCAAAA
>Ga0181394_1000624_pt1 | contig 15488 bp, 10 predicted proteins | sample 17SPOviralmetaG_FD_130123 | JGI IMG/M metagenome (GOLD analysis project Ga0181394, IMG submission 130123) | Marine viral communities from the oligotrophic San Pedro Time Series (SPOT) site, San Pedro Channel, CA, USA - 17 SPOT_SRF_2010-11-23 | ecosystem: Environmental > Aquatic > Marine > Strait...
ATCTGCGTTGATTGGATGAAATCCATCAAGTCCGCCGGGGTATGTACCGCCGCGTGCTAAATGTTCAGTAGTGTCATGTGAACCCGCTCTGAGTTCCCAGTTTCCTACTACTACCGTTGTTCCTGTTGCACCTGATGTTTTAATTTTTAGTTCTTTTGCCATATCTTTTCATCTCCGTTTATATTATCTCCAAGACAACCTCACTTAAGGTCTCTTACGCTCCCTTGTGCACCGAAGAAAGTAGTCCATAGTTCTCCCATGGTTCTGTATAGCCCTTCTTGGCCCAATCTGTTTATTGCGAATGGGTCACCAGTCTCGATGCCGCTTTCGAAGTATTGTGTTGGAATTGCTGTGCTGAAGTACAGATAGTCAGTATCTAGGTAGTACATTCTGCTGATTCCATCAGCCTTCATGTCCTTCGTTGGGATGATTGGGACACCGTTGTATGTTGCTACGATGAAACCAGCCTCGATTCCGGGTACACCCTTTACACCGTTGTAGGTAGGGGTAACTCTCTTCTCTTCCATGAATCTCTGTTGGGATTGTAGTAGTTGCTGAATCCTCATTAGAGTATCGTATCCAGTTAGGATAACTTTCGGGTTTCCACCACGAATCCACATCTTTTGGAACATTTCGTCCATGATGTCTAGTGTTAGAACTCTTTGATTTCCTGCTGAAGCGTCTGCTCCACAGGATACCTCTGCTCTTGACCAAGAGTTGGTAGCCCTAGCAATCGAGTAGATGTCTAGGTCTCCTACTGCATCGACGTGTGGTGTACCACCGCTTGTTCTTAATCCAGTCAAACCGTTGGTTGTACCGTCTTGTGCAGTCACTCTGTCGAGGGACTCGAAGTTGTTTCCTGCTGGGGTGTCGACGTCTGTTAGTAACATCTTGTTGACCATTTCAGCGTGGTGCTTACCCATCTCTTCTTTCATTACAGAGCGGATATCTCCCATTCCATCATCCTTATCAGAAAGGAAGATAGCAGTTTCAGACATATCGAATGTGTGAGCGATTGTCTTTGGTTTTGCTGCTACATGCTGGAACTTTGGCCTAACTGTCTCAGGTAGTGTTGCGTTCTCTGCAACTCCGCCGTGTAGCGTACCGTCGTTGTTAGGTCTCTCGGTTATGACACGCCATCCTGACCTGTCCCAAGGTTTCTTAGGTAGTATAGAGAAGGCGTTGAACTCTTGGTTCAGTTGTGACCATACCTTGCGTCCGTAGATTGCTTGGTAAGTACCGCCAGTTGTGGACAGCATAGGGCTGTCAGCCTTCAACAATTCGCTACCACTGTATGAGTAGCCCATTGCATTTCCTGCGCCATAGTAGTAGCGCTCCATGTCAGTTATCGTTCGTACGTAATTTCTTGCCATTTTTCATCATCTCCTATTATTATATTCCTGAGTAGTTTCATTCGAACGTCTTAGACGCCAAATGGTGTACTTCCTCCCATGTCATTGTTGCTAAGTCTTCAGTCGAAGGAACTACCACGGATGGTGCGCTCTCGGACTTGCGGATTTCGCCTCCTGCGGAAGGAGTTACTATTTCATCCATTCTTGCACCTAGTGCTTCGATGGATTTCTGTATGTCACCAAGAGGGCCACGTGCATCGAAGGCTAGTGCCTCTGATTTTGTAACCTCGTCTTGTCTCTCAGCAGCGAAGCGAGTAGCGAATTGCTTCTCTAGGTTTGCCTTGAACTCTTGTTCCATTGCTGCTGCTTTGTATACTTCGTATGCGGATTCTACATCTGCATCGGATGCTGATGTCACGAAATCGGATTTTGCGACTTTGCCACCGCTTCCAGTAGTTTTACCGACTGCGCCAGTAGATGGGTTTCCACCTTCTTGTACTCGACCTTTGACTTGACCTGTGTGTTGCTCGTATCCAGCATCCCACTCTTCAGGAGTAGAACCTAGGTTGGCTTTCTCCAAGTCATCGAAGTGCGCTCGTGCAGAATCAGTGTCTACACCGCCACTCTTCAAGGTGTCTTCCATCCAGTTTAGGTACTCGGATGTAATGACGTCTGAGTATTCTGAGGATTTTTCGACAGGTGCTTCTGTCACTACTTCTTCAGAGTTCTCGGATTTCTCCTTGTCGTCTTTGTCGTCGTCTTTCTTACCTGCTTTCTTGTCCATTGCTGCCGCAAGTGCTGGTGGCATGGCTTTCTCCATATCATCCAGTCTACCTTCGAGGCGTGATAGGACATCGCCAAGTTGTTTCATCATTTCATTATCGTTTTCTGTTTCTGTCACTGTATTCACTTCCGTGTTGTTTTTGTCTTCTTTTAATATGCTGAATGTTGCTTCGGGATTGATGCCTTTTTCACAAATCGTTATCTCGTGTAGTTCCAGTTTGCTAATTTCTTGGTAATCTCCTCGTTTTGGGTCTGATTTTCTGACTCTCTTAAACGCTTGACCACCGATACTGAATCCTCTGAGAACGCCTTTTCTGATTTCTGCTGAAACCTCTTTTGCTTTCTCGATGTCGTTACGTAATTGTACTACTACAAACATTCCGACATCATCGACTTCGCTTTTCCACAACCTCCCTTCGCTATCTGTGTAATTCGGTACTACATCTCCAACTTGTATATTACTGTGAGCCAATTGAACGTTTCTGTATGACGGATTTTCCATGAACTTCCGAAATGCGTGTTTCAATGCCTCCTTTGTTATTACGTCGCCTTGCTTGTCTACAACTTCCACACTGGCATAGCCAGCGACAATGAGGTCGTTTCCTCCCTTGAGAACGACCAGTGGGTCGTCATCCTGTCTGAAAAGTTGTTTACTTCCGAGCACACTATCAGTAGGAACGTAATGCGTTACTACTTCAATGCTCCGGGACTACCAATCAAGGTTTCTACAAAGCATTTTCGTTGTACTGCGTGGCATTTCGTGCCATCTTTTTCCTTCTTCCGGGATAGTCATCAGGTTTCTCAGGGTCTTGCTCCGGGCGCTCTTTCATATCCCAATCAGGAAGACTCTGCTCGGCTGTAAGGGTCGTAGGGCCTCTAGGACTCTCAGTACCATCCCCCACATCTATGCCTAATCCCCTTCCTCCGCTCATAGGATAATGACCTGCGAAGCCTTTGTCTAGTTTGTCTAATGTCTTTTCTATCAGTAATAGAGCCTTCAACGTGTCTTTCGGCTTGAGTATGATATTCTTGTCTTTCTTAGGTTTGAGTATACCTGCGCTTTCTTCCTCTATCTTGTCTGAGTCTTCCATTGCGGTTCTGTATGGCTCGACCTCGCTCTCCTCTCTTATTTCCAACTCTTCCTTCTTCAGATAGGCAAACCCACTCTCCCAATATGGTCGTAGGCTTTTCGCTAGTCTGATTGAGTAGTCGGAGTCGGATACCGAGCCTATTGCCGCTACTGGATTAACAGGGCCTTCGTCGCTCATCTCATACTTTACTAGGTCTTCAGGTAATTTAATTATGAAATGCTCGTTTTCAATTTCCATTGTGAAAGGTACATGGTACAATATGTCCTCTTTTGCTAACATTACCCACTTAGGGTGTTTGTCTTCTCCCTTCATGTAAGTCGACTTTGCATCTCTAAGTAGAAGCATCTTGTTCTCTTTTCCTAGAGATTCTACTGCATTCTTCAGACCCACTTCATCTGTCACTCGTATGTCTGATGGACTTGGCACATGCACTGGATGATAACTATCGAATTGTCCTCTCAGTAATTTAACTCTCTCACGAGTGGTTAGTTCCATAACTTGGTCATTATCATACATGAGAATGTCTGTTATGAATAAATCACCATCCACTAATGTAGCATCTATGATGTAGTTCTTCTTACATGACGAACGTAATGAAGACCGCATCTCGTCGCTGGTGGATTGAACTTCGCCATCTTCGTTTTCTAATTTTACATTGTTGCCTTTCTTGGTAACCTTACATCTCACGCCTTCTCTATGAACAGACACTACCCATTCTCCTGTGAATCCTCTCAGTTGTGTCATATCTTCCAAATCAAATATCCTATGCATAGGTTCAATCAATGGTACTTCTTTAGGGACATCCGATTTACCGAATAACTGCCAATCGTTCTGCGCAGGTAGAGTTCCCTCGATTCCGGGAGTGTTCATAGGAGCGCTGCTAGTAGGAATATGCGAATCGTACATTGCCTGTACATGTTCTGCATTATGAGTATCTGAAAGAACTTGTTGCACAGACATTCTAGGTATAGGATTGTAATTCGTCGGTTGAGGATTAGAACCTACAACTACATCGCTCCCATTGAACTCTAGACCAAATTGTGCTATACCCTCCTCACCAGTGTGCATTGCACCGTCGTTTATCACATCCATCGGGACTACTCCTTGTTGACTCTCTATCGAGCCTATCTTCGCATCTCGCCTCAGTCCTACTCTATTCTCAGTGGCAGTGGGCATGTCAGATGATATCTGCTCAGGCGCCATCGCTGTATCGAGCATCATGATGTGGCTGGCGATGTCTTTGACGCGGTTGTGCCTCTGTGCTTCTCTCCAACCTGTCGTCCCTTCGAATACAGGATGCAATAGTGGGTCACCACTCCTAGATTCAGCCTTGCCTCTCTTCTGCTTGGGAGGTTCGTGTATCGCTAGTCCGTATGCATCTAGTTGCTTCTCGCTCACTGGTCTGTTCCTCTCTGCGGTCTTGAAGTGATTGCCTATCCAAGATATCGCATTGTGTAGCGGTATCCTCTGTGCGAATGTCTTCAATGCATTCTTTCTACCGGGGTCGTTGCTTCCCTTCGGCCAGTCTCTCTTGTCATTGGCGAGTGCGATGTCTAAGGAATCGTGAGCGCTATCAAGTCCTAATGCTGGGCTGAACATGTCAGAATCATCACTGTTCCAAGGCACTCCCAGTCCTGCTAGTTTACCAAACGACATAGCGACCACATCTGAGTTTAGACTAGATAGCCAATTCCTAACGTACTCTCGGTGCGCCTCGTCTTTGGGTAGTCCTAGTTTTTCTAGGGTCATGTCTGCTTCCTTGGTACTGGCATTTGAGATTGGGCTTATCGTATGCCCCTGTCTAACTGCGTCTTGCTGAAGCAATGTCGAGAGGGTTGCGAACTTGTCACTACTGGTCTCAAGTTCGATTTGCCTGTTCTCATAGCCATGAGTCACTCCTCCATCTCCTCCAGTATGATGCAGGGACCGTTGTGCACCGGATATCAGTGCGTGAGTATTCAACAGTGCTTTGGGATTATCAGGATGAAATGCGTCGGGATGTGTCTCTTCCACTAATGGTCTGAGTCTCTGCGCCTCTCTCAGGACAGCGCCGTGGTCTCCGAAGAGCATGCTCTCCATATTAGCATCTGCACCGAATTGACCTCCTGTGCCTTTGGTGGACATGGCTTCTCTTTCGGCTGCGTTTCTCTCTTGAACCATTGTCCTGATTCTTTCTCCTATCTCTTGTAGTTGCCCTTTAGGAGTGTTAGGGTCATTGAGAGCCTCTTCAGCAGCCAGCAGTTCATCTTCGAAACCCTGTTCCATCGTATCTATCGGTTTGGAGAATATGGGTAGATTGCCCATGACATCCCCTACCTCCACTCCTTCAGGCATCATCTTATCCGCATTCTTGATGAACTGCCTCAAGGGTATGAGTGAGGATATAGCATCTTTCAATCCTCGATTGACTCTACCATTCAGTAATGACATCAAATGAGTCTGAGATGCATTTCTACTGACGGATACATCTCCTCCAGCCTCTGCTCTTCCTTTTGCTTTCTTGTTCTTGCTTCTAGTGACATTTGTCTCTACGTATGGATTGTGATGAGCGAAAGTATCCTTATCCAATACGAGATTCTGCATCCTAGGGTGGATTTCCCTGTCAATCTTCATGTTACTAGGTATACCGTCTTTTATCATTCTGAATAATTCAGGATGTCTGCTGGATATGTGCATATCACCTGAGTTCTTGATGTTCCTTCCTCTAGTGCCCCTTCTCGATGAGAAGGTGTCAGTCTTCGCTGCTATCCCATGCGCAGTATGGTGAGCCTTTACTCCAGCAGGTAGATAATGAGGCATTAACTGAGATATCAGTCCAGTGGTATCAGTAGATGGACTGATTGAGCCATCATTCATCTTGTCACCAATCCATGATGATTCTCCCCCTACTAAGTTAGCGTATCTTTTCCTCTCTACGACTTCACCATTCTCACCAAGAATGTCTCTAGGCCTATATTCAAACTTCGATGCGTCTGCTAGATGGTCATGAAGCAATTCAGCATGAGTTGTCTTTTGCATGTTAGCACCGCTGACATGTGTAAAGGGTTTCGAGAACGGCCAAGCCAATCCCCTGAGTTTACCATCATCTTCATAGAAATGACCATGCTCGTCTTCGGGTAACTCGTCCTTGTGAAAAGCGTTTATCCCAGTTCTGTGTGCAGCCATAGCGTGTCTGATTGCTTTGCTTCTCTTTGCAGCGCCTACTCTGCTTTCGATTTCGTCTAAGACTACATCCATCATCATCTTTGGTAGCAGTGGCCCACTCTGTCCACCGAAAATTGGATGAAGGGAGTCTTCGCTCCCCACAAGTTCTAGCAGACCCTCCTTGCTGAGAAGAGCATCGCTGTCTCCGCGTATCATCTTCAGTTTCCTGAGCGCTTGCTTCAAGTCTGAGCCTTTAGCCATCTCGTTCATTAACTTCTTTCTATCTGAATCTTGGAATGGGAAAAGGTTTCGATTGTCCCTCTTCTTCTCAGGGTCTTCGTCCTCCGCACCGTGATGCAATAGGTCATCTCCCTGATACATCGCCTCTAGGTTCTCCATGAGTTCATCGAATGCGGTGCTGTCGAACATCTTGATTTTGTTGTCGTTGCTGTCGTACTCGTAAGGCTCGTCATCCCATATCTTACCGTCTTTGATGTACGTGCTTTTCAGGGCTGCTGACACCATCCCCTCATCGCCGCCTATCTCCGTGTCTTCCGCACTTTCGATGTTTGCGTGTGTATTTGCTCCAGTGTATCCTTGTCTTCTAGAGAAATAGTCGTCTTCCGCACCGTTTCTATGCATGAAGTTCTTCTTGAGACGAGTCATGCTAATCTTGTGACCATCTTCCAAATCGACAGTCTGATGCTTAGGATTGTCAGTTCCGTACTTGTCTATGTGGTCTAGAACCATGCTTCTCTCTTTCGGCGATAGAAACTCAAGACCGTAGTTGTAGGTTTCCCATCCCATACCATGCGCATGCGTTTTGCTCACGGGGTCACCCATCAGTTCCTTCTTGGCTTCTTCTTCGTTGTCGAGTGGAGGTAATGTGGTATCCATCAATCTACCCATGATTTCCTCTTGGCTAGGCTCTTCGCCCAATATGCCCTCTTCAGTTATATTGTTACTATCGAGCAACTTCATTCTCCAGTCGAAGTGGGCTTTATCCATATCAGCCCCAGTGCGCTCCAACTTGTCCAAGTCTCTGACGAAAGCCTCTCTCTCTTCATCTCCCTTGATATGAGTGCCTCTTCTCCATCTGTCCATGTCTCTCATTCTGAGAGTATGCTGATGCGTGGTCTCTTCCCCACCAGCAAACGAGTATTTATGCCCCGGTCTGTCATGATGCATTCCTTTGTAGAATCCATGTTTGTGGGCTTCCTCTTCCTTTGTGTGGAACTCCTTGTGTGCATCCTCGATTCCCATGGATTTCTCTGCTAGGGATTGTCCACCATCCTTATTGAAGTAGAAGTTTTTGAGTACGTCTTCCCATTCAGGCATATTGGTATCTGCCCTTCTCCTTCTGATTGGGTGGTGCTTTTCGCTGAATGGGTCTACATCTAGATAGTGACCCTGTTGTATTTGCTCACTGTCCGATTCTGTTGGTTCTGTAATTAGGGTTTCAGGGTTATCCCTATCTAATTTGTATGTGAATGGTAGTATCTCAGGCCAAAGCCCATGTCTCATCTCTCTAGGAATCTCATTCTCTTTCAGATGGTCGCTTGCTGATTGTCCCGGTTTCTGAGCAGAGTGAAACTTGTAACCATGCTTCTTATTGTCCGCCTTAGTCCAGTGCCTCTTGACTCTACCCTCGTATGCGTGCATCGCTGGTATGGGCATCAGCATAGCAGGACGATAGTCGGCCATCGGGTTGCCTTGGCTTCCGCCCTCACCCCCGCCTTCTCGCTTTAGTATGAAATTACTGTAAGAGAGACAGACGATATCCTCGTCTCTGAGGTCGTACTCTATACCATGATTCTTGAGGTTGATAGTGGACAGCAGGAAGTCTCCTACTTCTTGAGATGGCTCTGAACCGCTATATATTGCTTTCAAGAGTTCATCCCGGTGTCTCAGATAGACATCGACTGAATCCTCTTGCATATCATCACCGCTCATCCCCTCATCGCCGAAACGTAACTAGGGCAATTTGCCAATGGCATTCCTGCGTGCATTTTACACATTTCATGCACAGTAGCACCGCAAGTTCCGCAAGGAGACATATTGGCTACGCCTTTTATGACTCCTACTGAACCCAATTTTACCCCTCCACGAGACGATTAATGTCATCGTGTGGGTTTCTCGATGAGGATTCTGCTTCCATGTTCATTGATGATGAGGATGCGCCTTTGTTAGCCACATCGTCTGAATCTAGTAGAGATTGGTTGGTTTGATACTGAGCGTTGAAAGTCTGACCTCCTGACTCTGACATGAATTGAACCCCACCGGGTCGTGTGTCAAATGAAGTTTCTTTGTGGTGCTCCCCTTTCGACACTGAATGGTCTCCGCAACTTGCTTTACAAACTCCGTCTTTCAAAGCCTTTCCACATGATGGACATTTCTCAGCCTTGCTTAGTTCTTCTGCTTTCTCAAGAAGACTCTGTGCTTTTGCTAACATTTCGTATGCTTCATTGGATGCGGGTGTGTATCTTGGTCTCATTCTAGTACATCTCCTTTACTTCTTTGTGTTGAGCAGCCATATCGTGTATTTCTGACCAACTCATTTCATTGATTTGCTCATTGCTGTACTTATCTAGATTATCAGCATCTATACCTTGACTCTTCAATATGTTAGTGTCCATGTCATTGCGGAATGCATCTACTGACACATCTTCTGATAGTGGTGTGCCATAGGGTACGAAACCTGCTTTTTTGAGTATGTGGCTTGGGTTTTGTATGAGTCTTCTCAGAGAGGCATTCTCAGCCTTGATTAATTGCATGTCTGAATCCATCGACTCCATCTTGGTGATGAGAGTACTCATCAGTTTTCCTGCATCGCCTTCATCTGACATTTCTTTCCCTCAAACTCTTCTTCCAAAAGTGCTACGTGCTTTTTTCATTGAGGGGTTACTTCTAGCAGACATGATTGTACCGGGTAGTTGCCTGTCTCTTTGAGTAGGGTCGAACTTCGCTCCTGTCTCGTTGTACTTGATAACTGGGCTTTGTTGTTGCCAGCCGTTGTCAGGAGTAACTACTGTATCTTCTGATTTTCTTATTGCTATCAGCAAATCATCCTCAAGAGTGCTTGCGTATTTTAGAATCTCAGTTAGGTGCAATCTTGCAGCATCTGTATTTCCGTCTTCTATTGCTTTGTTCAAACCTTCGTTATGGGAGTTCATTTTTCTCGCCATAGGGTGCATTTTGATTAAGTCCATGGTCGTCACTTACCTGTTGCGAAGTCGCCTTTGTTCTTTAATCATGCGCCTCTTAACCGTCTTGCGTTCAATAATGCACGACTATTGTCTTGCGCTTGAGAGTTTTCAGGGCCTCGCTGTTGTACTGATGATACTGGTGCTCCGCCGCCGAAAGATGTTCTGCTCTGAGGAGATGCAGGGCCTCTAGGTGTTCGAATGCCTTGCCCCTCTCCTCCGGGTTGCGATGGCGGCATCATTCCGGGTGGAACTGCACCCATCTGCGCACCCATAGCACCTGCTGTTGCTGCACCCGGCAATCCGGGTGGTGGTGACATTCCGGGAGGCATTGGTGATGGGCCGTCTTGCTCAGGGTTTATTTCTCTGTAAGTGAATCTTATGTCTCTGTCTCCTTGTTCCATGAGTTCGGGCTTGTAACCCAGCATAGCCATTCTCTGCGCTAGATTGACTTCCATCTCATCTCTTCGTAGACGGGTTATCTCATCTTCCTCCTCATTTGGATAGAGAGTTATCTTCCAATCAGTGACTTGCATCTGCTCTAGCATTCTAGGGAACAGCACTTGAGTGTACACTTTCTGACCAAACTCAACTGCTCTGTTTGTTACTAGTATCTGCATTCCCTCGTTATTCAAACCACCGCTTTTACCGCTATCAACCATGAAGATGCTACTTACACCGTAGAATGCGGCTATTCTATTTCTCATTTCATCACGAACTGCGATATATTGCATTTCTTCTAGTGTATCCATGAACTTGACCCAATTGACTCCCCCTCTACCAGTCTGACTCTCTATACCCACTTTGGGAATGTAATGAGGGTCTCTCTCCATCTTCTCATCAACTGATTTCCAAAACGATTTCATCGATTCTAGGTTATCAGTCGTGACGGAGATTATTCCTTTCGGGCTTCTTCTCTTCTGATATGCAGTGTACATGTAGTTGTCCATTGCTGTGAGTGTCATAGCCTGTCTCCACATTGTGTTGACTGGGCTTCTACCGTAGAGTTTTGATGGATTGTACTTGCTGAGATGCAGTACTTCTCCCTCTAGGTAATATTGAGTTTTACCGCTACCGGCCATATTTGCATAGTGAGCCTCCTGCATATTATTGCCGCATACTTCGCACTTGTCGTCTTGACCGGGATACGATACTTGGTCTCGATGTAATGGGCACACTTTGTATCTACCACCACGCACCCCTCTCTTGTCTGAGATGATTCTCATGAAAATCGGGTCTGCTCTGATTATCTCTTTTACTTTGAAGAATTGTATCTGTGATGTTTCAGGGTCTACATAATACTCCTTAATGAGTATCAAGAATGCGTCATCCACTACGTTGAGGTCTCTCTCAATCTCAAACAACACGTGCATGAAGTTTTGCTCCATTGAGTTAGTCTGCTCCAACAGGTGCTTCGGATAGATGAGTTGGTTCACATCAGGCGCTCTAGTAGGAGAGCCACATAGATTGCATTCATCTACATCGTGATTGTATTCTTCACCACATGCGGTGCATTTCTTTTGGAACTTCTTTTCCCAGTAGTACCCTCTTCTGAAAATCTCCTGACTGAGTTTTGCGAGCACTGTTCTTAGTATGAGATTCTCCTGAGATACAGCATATAGTGCTGGTAATGTGATACCTTGTGCTAGAACTGGCTCTTGTATACCGGTCGTATACAGGGGCATTTGAGGTTCAGGGGTAGTTCTACTACGAAATGGATTACCTAAAGCAGATAGGAATCGCCCTATTGCGCCTTTCTCTTCATCTACCATTTTATCGCCTCTGCCCACTTTGTCACGTCGTCAGCCTGTACGCCCCACTCATCTAGGAGGGCGGTAGCCTTCTTGGTGTCATCGCTCCAATTGTAGTATCGCACCACTTTAAGCAATTCGTTCTTTCGCAAGGAATCATCTTCTTGTATGAATGCTAATACTGCTTTGGCTTGAGTCTTTTTCATCTCTAGGAACGGTAGAATCCCCTTGAGAAGTTTTGATATGTCTGCTTTGGAGTAGAACTGCAATCGATGCTGGCTTCTCTGTGTGTCGCTGTATATCTTTTGGTCTAGTTGCAGAATCCCGCATCCTAGTGTTTTCTGTAATTGCTCACAGTGTATCTTGCCTCTACTGCCTGTTGCGATGAATCCCGCTCTAGGTTCTCCTCTTTTTGTGATTGTGATGTAACCGTCTGCATCTAGGAATCCAGCAGCATACGCCCAAGGGTCTTTGATTATCAATCCAGTCTTATCCATCTTGACGAAAGTACCACGACTATTACCACTTATCACATCTACTTCCTCACCATACATGTTCAAGAGTTTGGATAGTTTTGTGGATGTCATGCTTTTATGCAGTACTCCCTGCTCCATGAGTTCCTCGTGAATGGTTCTACCAGTCATTTCACCTCTGTGTTGCAGTAGTTCTGCTGTCTTCTGTATTGACTCCTGCTCTTTCTCTGTTAGTCTATCCATCTGCTTGAGAGTGCTTTTCCATATCTTTCTAGCATCTCTCTTGGATTGCATGGCATCTACCCAAGACTTCTTTTCCTCATCTCCCCAAACATCATCGTATTCATTTAGCATCTTCAGTGTTTCATCGGCTCGTTCCCATTGATGACATGCTCTTTGCAGACTCACTCTCCGGCTATCTCCGAACTTTCTGAGTGCCTTCAAATCATTGTCATTTACGCCTATGTCTCTTATTGTGTCTGAGTATTTCAAACACCAGTCGTGCATCTTCAGGGTCGCTTCCATCTCCATCGATTTCAATGACCTTATGTCGTTTATCGCCTTGTCTATGAAATCTTTCTCATCCTTGTTGTGTCTTCTGACGCTTTTTAGCCTCTTCACTAAATCAGTTGCAGAGTAGCCCAAGTTAGTTTCAAACCATCCTTCTCCATTAGCAGGAAAGGCTGACATTCTATTCATCTCTCCAAAATGTAGTGTTTACGTTATGCTCTTCCATTCTTGTTCCATTTATCAAATCGTTCATGGTACCATCCAACTCCCTTTGCTTCCGCCGCTGACCCAAGAGTCGAAGCCGGGCATGTAATCGTCTAGTAAGACCACATTTCCCTTGAACTCCTTAGATGCCCAATTAGCCAAGGCTAAACTCATAGCCAAGTCGTCATGCACACCCACACTCTCCAGTTTTCCATTCTTCTGCATACCGAATCTGTTGAGTTCCTGCTCAAGCAGATGCGTGTACTTCCTACTGCGGTCGTCACCGTATGGTGTTTTAATAATACCCTGCTCGAATGCCAGTAATAGAGACATAAACAACGATTCCTTCTTGGTTCGTGTTGTCATGAATACTCTGATTGGCATGTCCGATGCCATCTCTCTCATTTCCTGCTCCAGCATTCTTTGGAAGTTGTTACCCTCAAGTTCTATCAAATCCGGTTTGAACTTGTTATTCAGCATGACCATCATCCTCTTCTGTGCCATAGACGACATACCACGTTGATGCACTACGTGCAGTATCTCCTTCCTTTGCTCGTCGGGCTTGATTCTCATGACTGTCATGGCAGTGAAGTCAGCGTTCTTGTCAGATGCGATAGCAGGGTCATGACCGATGAAGTGCTGTCCGAAGACGCCATCAGCCTCACCTTCTTCGTTGTAATTGGTCTCCGCTCTGTCTATCATAACCAAGTTGGGGTCTCTTGCCTTTTCCAATATCGTCATTGGGAACATACTCGCTACGTCATGTATAGGCTCACATAGATATTCACGTGTGAATTGTATCGCTGGCATCGACATACGCCTCTCATCAAGTGCTTCCTTGTTCCATCTCTCAGGCCAAAGAGCAACGCCTTCGGCATCAATAGCCGGATAGGTCTCTACTCTGAATGTCTTCTTCTGCTCCAATTCAGCATACAAGTCGTTGTATGAGAATGGGGTGCCTACCATCATGAGTTTGCTACTGTGGTGGAGCACCGGAAGTAAGACACCATAGAACCAATCAGCGGTCTTTGCCAATTCACTTGCTGTCGTTCCCCATAGAATATCGTCGCAAACAACCACATCAGGGTGGAAACCACGAGTCGCTCCACCTACTGACTTAGCCATCATACGACTACCATTTGAGAACTCAAAGTAAGATTTGGCCCACGGTTTCCCCTGTGGCTTGAGATGTCTCAGTACTTCATTCTCCTCTATTAGATTGCGAACGAATCTCATGTGCTCAAGAGTCTGCTCAAGAGAGTGGGAGAATATCATGATGTGCTTGCCGGGGTTGAATGCGGCAAGCCACAATGCGTATGCCATGAAGAATACGGACTTCCCATGGTCACGAGAAGCCTTGACGCAATAGTACTGAGATTCCTCAAGCCCCTCCTTCCAAGACTCGTGGTGGTGGTTGTAGAGAAAGCCCAATACATCTACAAAGAAGTACTTGAAGGACTTCTTGCACATTTCTCGGTCTGTTTTGAGGATGAACTCTCTCATCTCTTCATTGGACTTCATTGCTCAATACTCCTGTTGTATAGCATCGTAGGGATTATTCGGTCTACCATACTCATCCATCATAGGATTATACGGATTCGGATTGCGTACTGCAACTCTATCAGTCGTCATGTTGGCTGTTGGCTCTGCGAGCATTCCTTGTTGGTCGTCGTGCTCCTCTTCAGTAAAATCAACGTCGATAGGGCCGTCTCTCCTCTGCCTTGGGTCTGCTGTTCTATTCGTAGGAACTAGAGCAGTGGTATTCACGGGTTCTGCTGGTATATCACTGCTCATGTTCCTACCACCGAATCTTCTTCCTGCTCTTGCTGCAAAGTCCTCAAGGCCCTGTGAACCGTAATATCCTGTCATTGCGCCTTGCCCAGCAGCACCTATGACGCCCGGCTGACCGCTGGACGTCTGATTGTACGCGGCATTGAAAGCACCGAGTCCGGCAAGCCCGTATCTAAGTGCATGACCTCTTTTCTGATTATCTAAAGCGAAGTTATGACTGTCACTGCCTATCTCTCCGTATCCCGCATCTGTTAGTTGCTCAGGTGTCATCATACTACCACCTCCTAGTAAAAATGAGACTCCCGACCCTCCTGAACCTACATTTGCCGCCATTGTTGGCGCTGCTTGCTTAATGAGTATCTTACTCATCTAACCCCTCCAAATGCCACCTTCACGACTTTTACTACTGTGTCGTCGTAACCATAGGTCTTTGATATTCTTTGCCAATCGCCTTGACTGTGTAGTATTGTCCTGACGTCGAGAGGAGTAATTCCCATCATCTTGGATATGTGATTTATGTCGTTGATTGAGTGTGAGTTGAATGTGTTATTCGGGATATGCTTCATGACAGCACCATCGAGTCTTGCTTCCTCAAGTTGTAGGAGTTCTACGACTTTTGCCACGTTCTCAGACTTGCCGAAGTCGAAGAGTCTAGTCTGATATGGGTCTCCTGCTGATTCTTGGAATTGCCTGAGTCTCTCTTCAGAAGCATACTGAGGCGTGGTTCTTCCAGTGCTAGCATAATGCTGCAACTCAGCAGGTGTCATTCCGAGTTGTGGCTCTTCTATTGGTCTGCCCTCAGTCGGTAGGACTCCCACGTTTCTCGTATAGAAGTCTCTAACTTCATTTAATGGGGCTTGAGCGAATCTTGCCCTTGCTTGCTGTTCGGGATTCAAGCCGGGAGTGGTGGGACTGACTGGGCTTCTCACTCCTACCCTCTGCCTGTCTTCCATTATTCCGGGATACCTAGGGGAAGCAGGAAGTTGTGGTGCGGGTGGGGCTACTTGAGTTGCAGTCTCGCGCATTGGCGCACCTGCCGTTCCCCTAGGCTCACCCGTCAATGTGGTAGCGCTCTGTTGTTCTCCGACTGGGGTGATTGATTCTAACTCATCCGAGTAAGGAATGTGTGCTGGCACGCCCAGCGACATCCCATCATCAGATGTACCTCCCTGTATAACGTGGTCTA
>Ga0181394_1000626_pt1 | contig 15482 bp, 13 predicted proteins | sample 17SPOviralmetaG_FD_130123 | JGI IMG/M metagenome (GOLD analysis project Ga0181394, IMG submission 130123) | Marine viral communities from the oligotrophic San Pedro Time Series (SPOT) site, San Pedro Channel, CA, USA - 17 SPOT_SRF_2010-11-23 | ecosystem: Environmental > Aquatic > Marine > Strait...
GATAATAATCCCTTTTTTATATTCAGAAGAAAAGGCTAAACGGTGATAGGTTGAATAATGCCCCAAATCTCTGAGATCAGAAATGGTCTTTCCGCCGATTGTGAGCCAACTTCTGGCTACCATCGCTAATGCTCCTGTTGAGGTAGGCAGGCATGAACCTGTATTAACGGTTGGTTGGGCTGAATTAACAACTGTTTGAGCGAGATTCACTTGGGTGTTGGAATCTAAAATACCAGTTCTATCAAAGACAAAACGACATGTAGATTGATTTATTGAAACAGGTCTTAAAATATCAGTATTAATTATCTGATTGTAAGGTCTATCTAAAGCCCCAGTTCTAAGGACTGGAGGAAGATCAGACATTGCTTTAATTGAAGCTTCTTTACTCATTTATATAATATACTAAGATATAAAAAATTTATTAAATATTTTTTATAACTTTATAAAATTCTTAAACATTTTTAATTTAATTTAATACATTAACCATACCATTATTAAATTCTATAGTGTTTTTATGTTTAACATAAAAGAAAATTGAATGGGGGACTAAGTCCTCATTGTTAACAAATTTAAGTTTCATTCTTGTCCCAAATGGCACACCTTTATAATTCATTCCATTCTCTGTAATCCAATCCATGCCTACACCGATATTATATTGCTGTCTTTTATCTTCATCTACAATCGCTTGCCTATTCCTTGAATATCTAGCTTGTTGAGTATTAGATAAAGCATTACTTAATTCAGTTTGAAGTGATTTAGTTAAACTTGATACTAACCATTCTCTAGTTAATATATTTAATTCTTCCCAATTTTTACCACTATCTGCTACACCTTCTTCTTGAGGTTGTTCTGATTTAACTTCAAAATCAAGAGGTTGTCTTAAAGATCCTCTAGTATAAGTTGCTAAATCTACAACAATTCTATTATCTAAAATATTGTTACCATTAACTGCTAAAGGTTGTAATGTCTGACTTGAATTGTAATTATAGTTATTAATCCACTCAGAAGGTATCATATTGCCAATGACTCCTAATGTTCTAGATGTATTAATATTCAATGAAACACTATGATCAGTTGATTGTAAAACATTATACATGTTAGTATAAGTTTCATATTCAAAAATACCGTTTCTATTTTCCATCATAGCCTCTTGTTGTTCTGCTGGAGGGACTTCGGTTTCTGCTGTAAGTAATACATCAGAGATCTCATAATAAGCTCCTCCAGATGCTTTACCAGAATCAGAAGCTGTATTTCTCCAAAAATTATTATGAATAACGAAATTACTAGAACTTAATGTTAAAACAATTTTTAAACCCTTAACTAACATAAGATCTAATGGTTGACCTTGTAAAAGTCCCTCGTATAAAGGGATACTAAAATCAAAAGGCTTATCGCATTTTCTTGCTGTTAAACCATCTTTACCACATCCACCACTTGCTAGATCTTCACCATTCTGATAATCAAAAACTGAATTAGCTAGAGGTAAAATACTACTAACTAAACGATTATAATTTTTAATTGTGGAGTATGTAGCTCCTTCTAAATTTTGTATTGATAAAGTTTCTATAGCACTATGTAATCCTGTTCTACCATCAATAAAGAAATCTTTCTCTGGTGGATCGGTTTGAGTGGTTGAATTACCATAAAAATTCTTACCATTTTCTGGGGCATCATTGTCACCATTTTTTAAAGTCATTGTTCCAGATATTCTTAAACTTTTACCATTTAAAACTTTGGAAGCTCTTGGAATTTCTAAAATTATTTGATTAAGCCCGTTTCTATCGGAGAATTTTCCATCTGATAGATTTGTTGGGTTAATGATTAATACTTCTCTTCGTCCTACTGAACTTACTGAACTCATTATATATATTAATAATATATATTTTTAATTTTTTTAAAATTATACAAAAATTAAAAATTAATTAAATTAATTAAATAAATGACTAGATATTTTTAAAGATTTTTATATTATTCTTACACTTCTACAGAAGAACCCATAGCTCCAACCCTCAATCTTCTAAAACCTCCTACATAAGATATGAACAATTTATTATGTTGTGGTCCATTAGGGGCATTTTTATAATCAACTTTTAATGAAAGATTACCATCGGCATTAAATATACCACCATAACGAGCTAAAGCCCTCCCGAACATGAAGTTTTTATTTGGTTCATTCAGATTTCTTACTAATTGTCTAGAACTAGATAATGCTTTTTCAGTTTCCCATAAAGCTGTTTGAGAAGCTACTGGTTGAGTATCACTTAAAGATCCAACATTTACGGCTCTCGTCGGTTGTAATTTATTATTCACCAAAAAACTGTATGTATTCGCATTATCAACGGTAGAAGCAAGATTATTTTTATCTACAGATTCAGATTGACCATTGATCACTGGAATGGATAAAATAGAAGTTGCTCTATCATTATTTACAGGTAAATCAATTTGAGCTACTTGTTCTGCTTGTTGAACTGTATTTCTATATGTAGAAAATGAATAATAATCATATACTGCTCCTTCATTAGTTCCTACTTGTTTCCCAAATTTTTCTATATAAGCTGATGGAGGTGTTGCGTTCTTAACTACAAATTCTACATCGGTAATTTCTAATTCTGGTTGAAAATTAGCGGTGGCACCAAACATATCAGTTCTCTTAATAAAAGCTGTATTATTTTTAGCTACACCTACTGCTCCAGCTTGATCTCTACCTGATCCACCTTGAAGAGTATCAGCAACAGGTAAAGCAACGCCACCAGTTGCTGAGTTAGCTTGTAAATTAACTCTTACATATGCTAAAGCACCAGTATCTTCTCCAGAGTTACATTCAACCGATGTAATAATACCACAATCTACTAAAACAGCGGGGCTAGCATTATTAAAAGCGTGGAGTCTTTTGCCAGGTTGTAAATTCAAAGCTCCAACTAATTGATTTCTAATAGGTCTACATCCATCTTGAACAGCTTCTAAAGTTGGACCCAGTGTTGGAGGTGTTAACCCAAAGTTAAGCTGATTATAACCTGGATTCTTTTCTATATATAAATCTAAAAATTCAATTGGATCAGTTCCTGTTGAAGTGGCATTATCAGCGAATAAAATACCAAATCTACATGATTCTACCAGATCAGTGGATACCTCTCCAGTATCTTCACAAATACCAGCACCTGACCATAGCTCTAAAGCTTTGCCAGCTGTATTTAAATCTATCTCTACTCTGAGACCTTGATTTAACATTGCGGGATACATTTTAGAATTTAGCTGTCCTAAAACACCAGAATAAAGTCTCATAGCTACCTCACATGTATTTGTAGCTGTAATTCCTTTACCAGCACTTGAATAACTGGCTTGAGTTCCTGTTTCATAAGAATTAAATAATTGAGATTTATCTCCATTTCTTGAAGGATAATTATCATAAGATGGTCCATCAAAATCACGAGAATCGTATTCTAACAATTCTGTAAGACCCCTTTTATTTCTTATAGATCTATTTTCAGTATAATAATGTAACTTTTCAGCAAGTTCCCCATATGATTGTATGTTTTCTAAAACTAAATTCGTATTCATGTCCGTAATCCTCAGATTATTTATCAATCCGTGGCATCCACATTTATTACTAAATCTACAGATAGCTGGGGCATTCTTGACCTTAACTTTAAATTTAAGATAAGTTTGTCTGGGATCTATAAATCCCATAAATTTCGGTATCTCAAAACGAATCGTTTGAGCTGACCTATAGACCAATTGATGATCACTTGGCACAATTTGACTTTTACTTGGGATTGTTTCATAATCCGAGGCTGAGAAATTTGTTGATTCACTCATTTATATAATATTACTAGATATTATTTTTTTTAAATTTAAATTAAAAAAAATAATTTTTTAAAGCTTTTATTTGAATATTGGACCCTTTACATTTCTATTTTTTTTTAGTTCTTTCATTTTCTGTTTTTTCTTTTCTTCAAGAAAATGATTAGTATAATATTCTTTTTTTTCATATGTTAATTTTTTCCACCATTTTTTATTTCTATGAGGACCTTCTTTAAATTTCTTTTTATTTTCTAAATCTATCCTAATTAATGCTTTTTTATGAATATCTTGACATGCTTTTAGCCGATTTTTATTTTTAATAACTCTTAATGCTCTTTGTTTATCTTTTAATAATTTATAATCAGGGTCTTCACTAAGTGAGCCAGTTGGTTTTAAATAATCAATTGCCCAATTAATGTCTTGAGGTGTAAGTTCCTCAAATTCCTTAACTGTATATTCAGAGATTTGAAACTTCATATATATATATAATTTATATATTTATTTTTTATTAAATAATTAATGTTAATAAAAAATAATTGGAGATCGGAGAATCGGAGAATTAAATAATATATGGGAGGTGGTTTTCTAATTCTACGATTCTACGATTCTCTATTTTTATCCCTTAATAAATCTAGCTTGTCCATTAGCAAGTTTAATGTATTTTCTACCGTTTTTTGCGGTAAATACTTTACCTTTTGATGAACTAGCTTTAGCTTTAGCTTTTGCTTTAGGCTTAGCTTTACTTGCTTTATCTTTGAGACCTTTGATCTCCATCCCTTGTTTTTCATTTGTTTTGTCAGAAGAAGTCTGAGCTTTTGGTTTTGATTTTGATCCTTTAGGTCTTCCCCTTTTAGATCCATAACTTCCTTTTCCTGTAGGCATTATATATATAACTTATATATAAAATTTAAATTTAAATTAATTAATTATTTTTTATTATTTAGATATTTTAATTTCCTTTTTTCTAAAATATCTTGTTTATTTTTTTCATAATATTTTTTAGAAGCTTTTCTTGTTTTTTCTCTACCTTTATCTGTATTATGATATTTTTTTATTGCGTATTTCTTTTTTGCCTCACTTTCTAAAATATGTAAGATCAAGTCATCTTTATCCATGTTACTTAATTTGATTTGAAGAGAATTGTCATCAAAATAATCTATATCGTTGCTACTCATATATATATATGTGAATATATTATTTTTTATTAAACATTTTATTCATTTTAGGAATCTGTTTTTTCTTTTTTCCTATAGTATTTTTGATCGCATAATGCTGACCTTCCTCAAATACTTCACCACATCCTCTTTGATCTGTCCAAGGATATTTTTCAACATGATTATTTGGTAAATTTTTTACTTTAGAATTTTTAAAAGTTTTTAATTTTTTATCAATTTGTTTAAAATTGAATGACATTATTATATATACTATATATATATAATAAAATGTCGTTAGTTTTTTTAAAGAATGATGATACAACCTCGCAAAAAAATGGAAGAGTTCAGAAGGCTTACAGGTTTAGTAATTTTTTAACTCAACCTATTAAACTCCCTACTAATTCACAAGTCGCTTTAGTTAATGCTTCTTTTACAATAGATGAACAAGTAAATCTAGATAATGATCAACCTATTTATGCTTTAACAGGTCAGCCTGTTTTAAATATGCCTTATGAAGTTAAAATGTTAGAAAACGATTTAATTGATGATTGGACTCAATTTTTTAATGAATTAGGTGAAGAAATAACCGAAATGAACCCTGATAATAACTATATGTATAATGTTTCAGAGGATACAGTAGTCCAACCCCCACAAAATGCCGTTCCACCTCTAAATCCTGAATCAAGAACTCAAGTTTCTACACCACAAGGAGGGTTAAATTGGTATTTACAAAATTCAGGTAAATCTGGTTTAAGAGTTACACAACAAGCTGATCTGATGAACGATGTATTTTATCAAAATTTTACATCTGTTTTTATTCCACAAGATGGATCTCCTGCTCAAACTACTGGTCTCCCATTAGGTCCTAATGTTTATCAATCTGGAGGTTTTAAAATTAATTACCAGGCTCTTAATAATGCTGGGGGTGTTATTTCTGATCAAGATATAATAGAAGATACTGATGATAGTCTTAATTGGTTAGCATTAGGTGATATTGCCCCATATAATACTGACTCATGGGTTCCTAGATATAATTTTACATCAATAGGGGGTTTTCACTTAGGAACTGCTGACGCTAACGGTGGGGGAACTGATTGGATGAATTTGATGCCCGATCAAAGTTATTTTAATACTCAATTTTTATGGAATGATAAATTACAAAATATTGATTTGCCAGTAGCTCAACCTGTTAGTGAATATTATAAGTATTATAGAGGAGCTGATGACGGTATTTCTAAAGATAACGGTTGGGCTATTCAAGCAAATAAAATGTGTATTAAAAGAGCTGTTGGTTCTACTACGCCAGATGTAGCTAACAATACTTATGCTTCAGGTCATCAACATATTGGAGCAAATAATAGTGGTGGTTATGTAGTTATGGGGATGGAAATCAATGATGTTGCTGAAGCTTCAAGTAAGTATAGTGCTGGCTCTATGGGTTCATCTGATCTAGTTGGATGTATCGGTTCATCTCCCTTTTTTGCTGGTGTTATTCCTTCAGCTTGTCTTTATGATAGAGAAGATGCTGATGGGAATGTGATGGGAGATACTGCTTCGGTTTATGATTTTATAAAAAAAGTTGATCTTAATGTTGGTGATGATAATGATCCTGATGGACACAGAAATTTAAAAATGTTTGATAGAAATAATGCTCAATGTAGATATTTATTCGGTGTTAAATTAGGATATTCTCAAATAAATCCTAATCATGTATTCCTTCAAGCTCAAGTTCTACAATCAAATTTAGATGGTGGTTCAATGGCTGAGTCTCTTTATAGAAATGTAAACCAACCCCTATATATACCATCTTTAGCTCAAGGAACAAATACAGCATGTAGTCCTCACCACCAATTTGAACCAAATTGGGCTATTGGAGCAAGTCCAAGTCAAAGACAACTTAATACCTATGGAGGAGGTAGATCTGGCGTAAATTTATTTTTAAGATTTAGATGGGATACACCGTATACCATGTGTTGTGAATTTATTTTAGCTGTAGATGGTGATCCACTTAGTTATAACCCAGCCACTGATACGCCTTATTTACCATGGGATGATCCAGCAAATACAGCTAATAATCAAGACCCAAGAAGAGGATGGTGTAAATTAGCATCAATGAATGTAATGAGTGATGAGTTCGGAACTGTTGGAAAAGAAAAAATGTTAATTCCTACTAGTTACGGAGATATTGTTCCAGTTAGTTATCATACTTATACCAAATCTTATACAGCATGGAAAGGATATTTTGCCAATTTACAATCTGGCGTTAGTAAATACCCAGATTCATTAAATAATCAATCCCTCAGAGGTTTTAGAAATAGATCGTATTGGAAATCAGACACTTCTCAATTTGCTCAAGGGATGTTAGGACATTCTAATTTAGTATTATCTCAAGGTGATACATCTAGAACTTCACGAGAATTAACAGCTGTAGGTATTGATAGTTACAACGATTTAGTTCAGGAAGGATTTGATGCTACTGGTAGAATTCAAAAAGATTTTCAATTATTATGTTTATCTACAGCTATTACTGCTGATACTGATTATTGGGTATATTCAAATGGAGTTAAAAGATTTACTAGAGGCGAACCTCAAGGACTTGCCCATGGTTTAGCTTGGGGTCTTCAAAGTAGAGCTACAGGTGTTGAATCAACTTTATCCTTTAATATTGATGGAGATCCAGGAAACGATTATAAGATTTTAACTTGGGATGGTATTGGAAAATATATAAATAATGTTGAAGTCTTTTCTAATCATATTCAGATATTGAATTTACCTATTCAATCAGCTAATGGTGTGAGATCTACACAAAATAAGACGATATACATTGTTCCAGTCTTTCAAGATGGACAAAATCAAGGTGTTATAGATGGTAATGTGACCAATTCATATGCTTTTAGTCCTCCTAATTTAATTTGGATTGATCTTAATAATTATCAAGAAATAGATTTAAATAAAATTGATATTCTGATCACTGATGATAATAATGAAGAACAAAGATCATTAAGTAATAAAACCGATGTTACATTAATCTTTAGACAGAAAGGATCTGGTGATATTGGTTATTTACCTATTAATATACCAGCTGAAGAACCTGAAATTAGAAAAAAAATTAAAGAAGAAACTAAGAAAAATTTAGTTGAATATTAAGATATATATATATCAGAATAATTATTATTATTAATTATATAAGAATAAATAATAATAATATAGAAATTTATAAAAGTTTAAATTATTAAAAAATATTTTTTATCTTTTTAATAATATATATGAACAATGATTTGTTTCCCAATCTTGATGTTAAACCAGACATCAACGCTCAATCTCTCAAAGATGATTTAATTATTCCTGAAGAGAATGTTAAATTAACTGTCAATGATCAGAAGATCATGAAATCACAAAATGATATTTTTATGTCAAATAAAAAAACTGTTGAAATTCCAAAACCTCAGATGGCTGAAACTAGTTCAGAATTTAAATCGGAGATCGGAGAATCGGAGAATCAAAAAAAAGACAGATATGCTCATTTAGTAAAAGCTAGGGCTAAAGGGGCTGAGACCAGAAAAGCAAAAGCTGAAGCTAAAAGACAAGCTAAAGAAGCTGAGAAAGCTCGTAAAGCTGAAGAAAGAAGAATTAGAAAAGAGGCTACCATGGAGAGAAATAGACAGAAAGCTAGAGAAAGGTATCATAGACAAAAGGTTATTAAGGAAGAAGAACAAAAGAATTTAGATCAGAAATTTGTAGAATCAATACCTAAACCTCCTGAAGTAAATAATTCAAGAGTTAAATCTAGACTACCTCAAAGACCTTCAGGCATGGATTTTAATACATTTGCTAAATACATGATGAAATATGAACAAATGAAAGATGCTTATCAAAAATCACAGAAACCACCGCCTAAGACGACAAAAAAAGTAACCATTCAAGAAAAACCTAAATCTAAACCATATCATCCTAAGAACTACCCTCTTTCACATTTATATGGCAGGAAGAAAAAAAAGCAATTTTTTGAGTAAAATGGTGTTTTTTTACTGGGGTATACACACAAAAAAATCGCATTTTTGCCATATTTCACCGATTTTATTTTTGAAACCATATTAGTGCTTCCTTATAAAATATATAAGAATAATTTTAGGAGGTAAAAAAATAATTTTATACAATATATGAGAAAAAAAACACAATTCTCCGATTCTCCGATCTCCATTTTTATTATTATAAAATATATAATAACAAAAATTAAAGTTAATATTAAAAAATAAATATTCTGTTATAATATATATATATGTCTAACTCAGAATTAAAAATCTTACCTTTAAAACCATTAGAAATACAAGATAAATCGGATAAGAAATTCCACCCACATTTACCTAGTATATCAAGAAATCACGGAACTTTATGTCTTATTATTGGTAGTTGTGGATCTGGGAAAACTTGTTTGATGGCGAATATTTTATGTAATCAAGCGATGTTTAGGGGTGCCTTTTTAAATACCTATTTCTTCAGTCCTACAGTAGATATTGATGATTCATGCCGATTTTTCAGAGATTGCTTTAATTGTTATACAGAATACAAAGATTCAATATTAAAAAATATAATAGCCACTCAGATGTCTTACTCAAAAAAAGAAATGCCAAGAATTGCTATAGTAGCGGATGATTCTGGTGGGTTATTGTCAAAAAACTTCTTTACATGGTTAACCCGTTATCGTCATATTAATTCTAATGTCTTTCTCTCCATTCAAAATTTTAAAATGTTACAACCTTCAGCTAGATCTAACGCTAATGCTGTGATCTTAATGAATGGGATTGTTAATAATAAGGAAATGGAAAAGATTGATGAGGAGTATTCAGCTCCTTACAAAAATACATTAATATATTGTTATAAGAAATTTGCTAATAAACCTTATTCATTCTTATATTTGAAAAATAGAGAAAACCCTCCTGAAATGTATCAAAATTTCACAACTAAAATTGATTGGAAGAAATACATAAAACAGGCTAGATTATTTAATAAAAAGAAAGATTATGATACAGAATCTGATGAAGAAATATAAATTTTTATAAAAGATTTAAAAAATTTTTATGTTTTTTACAGTTATTTAAATTTTATTTATTTATATATTTATATATATAAATGAATACAAGATTAATCTATGTTAATAAAGCTAAAGCTCAGGTTAAGAATGATAAAGACGGTTCTTTTTTCAATAATGTAGACGATGGTATCGTCGTAAAAAAAGGGGACAATATCAGTATTGAACAGATTTCAATCGCTTCAAAGGGGGTTGGCTCTGATATAATAGAAATACCTTCAAATTTACAAGATTATGCTTATGAGACAAATCAACAAATATTAAACTTTATGATATATATTCATCATAATTATAAATACACATGTAAACTACCTCTGAGTGTTCAAACTCAAACTTGGGCTTTACCAACTGGCAAAGTAAATGATGATTCATTTGGTTACTTAGATCAGACTGGTTTCCCGATTACTCTCCCTATGACTACTAATTGTAAATCTAAAGATTTCCCTCGTGACTCAGAGGATAGTGGAACTAGATATTATCTTGGTAAATATACAGCCCCAGGTATAACTGATTATAGAGATGTATATACTAGAGTCCCAGCTCTACCTGCTGATCTACAGAAAATCGTCCCTGGTCCTCAAGTTTTTAATTTCTTAGAAACACATTGTCAGATCGGTGCTGATACTGGTTATGATAATCCTTCTAATATTGCTAATAAAATTACTCAGGATCTTCATGCTTCAACTATAACCCCAAATAATACAAGCGTTGGTCAACAAGGACAAGTTACTGAATCTTTTCAAAATGTTATTTTACCGAGCAACTTTCAACTTGCTACATCGTCTTTTGGATCAGGATGTGTTTCCATTGATGGGGTCCCTGCGAGTCAACAACATCATACAACTGATAGTCATTTTACTAATTATGTCGGAGTTCAAAATCCATTTAAATATTATTATGGAACTCGGTTAATGAATGGAACAATAACTCCTAAATCTAGTTCTTTATTAGAAGCTGGTTCATCAGCTCCTGGTCCAGGGGCTGTTTTAACAAATTCAATTTATTTTATTAATGAACCTCCTTCTATTACAGCGGGAGCTAATATTTATTCAAAATGGAATGATGGATTTGTTTATTATACAAATATTACTTATACAGGTGATAACATGGTTTTATTAAGTAAATATCTTAAATCTCAGAAATGGTTTGATAGATCTGAACTTCCAAGTAATTTTAGTAAAACTCCCTTTACACCATCTCAAATTGATACTCTCCCTATGCTTAGAAAAGCATTCATAAGTAATATAGATATTGGTAGGGTAGATGATAGTAAAAATGTCACTCCGAATCTTCCTGTTCAAAATCCATTTCAACAACCTAATACAGGGGCAAAGATTGGTATAGCTGAAACATATACATTCTTCCAAGAAGAATTTTATAATAAGCAATATTTAGATCAGAATTCAGCTACTGGGAGTAATGTATTTATTGATGATAATCAAACTGTTACAATTAATGGTCAAGTATATAATGCTTTTACCGCCTCTCAATTTTTAGATGTAAATTTAGTAGCTGTAAATACAGGGAGTTTATTCGGAAATGATGAAGTCGTTATTGGTCTTGTAATGAAAGCTTTGGAAACCAATCCTTCATCTGGAGATACACATATAAGTCAGGCTGAATATGGTGTATTTGATCCTTCATATTTTCGTAATGATGCTGTATTAGTTACTAATCCTGATATTAAAAAGGCTGGTTCAGATAGCAACGCTGGCGATTATACTAAATTTATGAATATAGGATCCCCTGAAGCTCAGCTTCTATTTGATCCAACTAGAGGAAGATTTGCTTTTACTAATTTATCATGGTGTAATAAATTATCATCTGGAACAGGAACTTCAGCCGACCCAGGGGCAGGATTAAATATAATTACTAGTAATAAAGAAGTGCCTCAAGCGATTTATAATTCAACAAATAGAACAGGAATAGAACCATTTACATGTTATGGACAAAGTGGATTAGGGTTAAGAAATATATCAGTAATATCAAAAAGTAATACCCCTGTAGAAATTAATCCTTACTCTCCATCAGATATAAAAACTAAGTTCACAAATTCACTCTTAAATAGATTAGGATTTGATTATAACAATTTAATAAATTTAAATGGATTGCCAGATGTTCTTTTTAATAATAAAAATTATGATACAGTGATCCCAGTAACTAATCCTAACTTTTTCCCATATCCTTTAACTACTAATTTAAGGTTTGATACAGCTCTTTCAACTTCTCTCGGAGTAAGTGATAATGGATTACCATTTTATAATTTATCTGGACAAAGAGCAGTAACAAATATTAATTTAAATGCTGACCCTGATTTAGCTTTTGCTTCAAATTTACCTTCTAAATTAGTATTTCCTTTTTGGTTAGTAAAAACAGATATAATTGATTGTATAGAGTTTAATACAGCGAATAATGGTCAAAATCAAAATATCATGGCTGTATGTAATAGAGCCTATATTTCTGGGGATTTTGCTTTTAGTTTTGCTACAAGTTATTCATTTAAGGCTACTAAAGAATTTTCAATATCTGGTATTAAAACCAGTATTCTGAACCCTGATCTATCTCCAGCAGATGTTGATGATGGAACAACTATAATTTATAAAATTGTTAGTCCAATACCCCTTTTCACACAACAGAATATTATTCAAGAATCAGTAGATGAAAAAAGGATTGCTGAAGAAAAGAAAGAACCCCATGAAAAAAAGATTACAAAATCAAATGATCCCGAAGAAGATGATGAAGATAAAAAACAGAAGATTGAAAAATAGAGAATTGTAGAATCGGAGAATTATATATCTAACTATAATATAATGATTAGATATATAAAAAGTTATTTTTGGGAGTATGAATTTAATTCATTAACTCCTCATTCAATGGCTCCTATACCAAAAAATAAATTTATAAATTTTGCTAGGGAAAAAGCGATTGATGATTCCTCTGAGGAAACACATAAAAATATTTATGAATTCCGAGCTTGGGAAAGAAAGATTAAGATTCAGAATCAGATTCATGATCTTGAGGATCTTGTTGATCAGTTAAATCATTAACGGGTTTAATAATAGTTGATTTTGCTGGTTTTTTGTCAGGACAAAATAATACATCAGCGAACCTATCATTAAAATCCCTAAAATTTAACCAACATTTACGATGGACTCGCCTTTTAACTGAATCATTCCACTTAGCAAATCTTTTAATTGATTTATTACATAATACACATTTTTGATTAGTATCATTTTTAGAATCTTTTTTATTCATATAATATATATGGATAAAAAAAATAAACAAATATTAACAGATATTGAAAAGAAACAAAAACGCCGTGAATATATGAGAAATTATTATATTAAAAATAAAAAGAAGATTTATAAATATCATACAAATAAAACTTATACAAAAAGAACAAAAGCCTTTGAGAAACCTTATTTTTCTGTAAAAAGAGGGAATTTTATAGTGACTTTTGATTAATAAAAGCTCTAAAAAATCCAATCGCCATATTTCGGTTTTATAAAATATATGATAACATTTTATAAAATCGGAGAATTCTCCGTTTTTTACTTTTATATTAAATCAGCTTTTTATGTGAGAGATATACACTTTTATATAATATAATACCTAATAATACAACTACTAAACAATTAAAAAAATACATATATATACCATTCTCCGATTCTCCGATTCTCCAGTTTTTTAAACTTTCTGAAAATTATTTTAAATATTTTTCAAAAAGTGATATTTTAGTTTCATTCTCATAGATCTGATAAATAAAAATCAGAGATCGGAGAATCAGAGAATTACATATCAAGATCATTTATAAAAGAATCACATTCAGAATCATCATCATCAAAAGTCTTTTTAAGATATTCATCTTTATATTTATATCCAATCAATACTCTACCTTTAGATTTACTAACATCTTTCTTCTTTTTCTTTTCAATCTGAATCTTATACAGATCATGGGCATTATATCCCAACATACCAACACCAACTGAAGAATCTCCAAATTCTTTTTTAATAAATTTATTGAATTTCGTTGTAGAAAAGTTTTCAGTATTATTTTCAGTTAAGAATAATTCTCTTAATCCATTACCATCTTTACTTGATAATATGATCTTATCATCAGCTTTACCTGTTTTTTCTAACATAGTATTAAACAATGTAGCCCCATCAGACATGTTCTTGAAATAATCTTCAGTTGCTTTTTTCATATTATCGGTTATTGTAATGCCATGTTGTTTATATCTTTTATAATATTTCAATAATAAGATCATGATCCCTTGTCTCAATACAATATTACTTTCCAATTGTTTCTTAAGACTTTCATCTCTGATCTTGTGATTTGGATTATTAGGATCATAATCAGGATGTCCTTCTTTAAAAAATGTTTTAGGTAAATAAACACCTACTACTCTTCTTCTAAGACAATCTTCTTTAGTTTCTTTATCAAATGTAATAAAATGATTTGAACAGAAATGTAAACAACCCATGACAAACCTCAAACTTTTACCTCTATGATAATTACCTTTAGTTGTCACTTCATCGCCACCAGTAAATCTTTTAAATATATCTGATTTGAATACAAATTCAGCTGAAGGTTCTTGAACTTCAACATATCTTTTAAGATAACAATCAGCTAAATCTTGCGATCTATTATCTCTTGATTCATTAATAAATACATTATATGTCAAAGGTGTGTAATATTCGCCATATGCTACAGCCATCATTTTACTCAATAAACTCTTACCATTACCTCCAGTTCCTTTTTCAAATAAAGCAATTTCATCTTCATTACCATTACCTTTTAAACATCTAGATTTAATCTCTAATACAGCTTCACAATCTTGTTTATTAGCAAACATATCAAGAATAACATTGAACATTTTTTCAGAAGCTTCAATAACTTCATCAGGATATTCTTCATTATAAAACCAATCATATCCGCAAGACATATTAACATATTCACCTTTTTTTGCTTTTCTAAATTCAAATGTATTCAGATCTAAGATACCATTATTAAAACCCAATAAATCATGATTTTTATCAAGTAGATCATAGAAATTATCATCAACTAATTTCTGTTTAACATCATCTACAATCGCTTGTCTTGAACTTTTATTTTTGATTTTATTGAAACATTTTGATTTTGTATCATTTTTCATATTATCGTTTCCTCTGAATAACTTCAAACAATCCATTCTTTCTTTCTTACTAAAAGCTAATTCTTTTATTAAATATTTGATTTGATCATCAGTAAAAGATTCTTTAGATTTATTTATTAATTTTTCAAGTCCAGATTTATCAACCATTTGATTTACTACTGTTTGACCATTAGTATGACATTCATTAATTTTCTTTTCACAATAATCAGTAAAATCATTCATGTATTCAGAGAATTTTTTATTAAAATATTCATTACTGATTTCTTTGAATAATCCATTACC
>Ga0181394_1000627_pt1 | contig 15472 bp, 10 predicted proteins | sample 17SPOviralmetaG_FD_130123 | JGI IMG/M metagenome (GOLD analysis project Ga0181394, IMG submission 130123) | Marine viral communities from the oligotrophic San Pedro Time Series (SPOT) site, San Pedro Channel, CA, USA - 17 SPOT_SRF_2010-11-23 | ecosystem: Environmental > Aquatic > Marine > Strait...
GGTGAACGACTTTATTGTATGAAATCAAATGATATAGCTTTAACTCATGAATACCAAGGAAACGAAGAAGAAAATAATCCAAGCTGGGCAAAAAGCAGTTGAGGAACTTATAAAAGTAGCAAAAGAAAAGATTGTAGACTCAGACGACGATGTAAGCGCTGATAGATTAAAGAATGCTGCCGCTACTAAAAAGTTAGCTATATTTGACGCTTTTGAAATACTTAATCGTATTCAACAAGAGGAAGATATACTAAATGAAAAGCCAAAGGAAGTTAAAGAACAAAAATCTTTTAGAGGTTTTGCAGAAGGGAGAAGTAAGTGAATTACAAGCAAACGCTTTGGAAAGAGATTAAGGACGTTGTAAATCCTAAGATATTAGCTAAAAACAATAGATTTAAAAAATGGGAGTATGGTTATAACTCTGATTATGATTTTATAGTAATAAGCAAAACTGGAAAAATTGGACAAATCATTGAAATACAGGATCTCAGGATTGCTTTACCGGCAGCAGATGAACCGTTTAAACGAAGCGATAAAAAAGCGGAACAGTATTGGGAAAGACAAGACTACCCAAAAGAGCTAAGTAAAATTAAAAGTAGATTTGACTGGGAAAAATATCCAGCTGAATTTAAAGAAAAGTGGTATGACTACATCGACGAAGAATTCAAAAGGCGAGAAAATGGTTATTGGTTTTACAATAACGGCGTGGCTAATTACATTACTGGTACTCATTACATGTACCTCCAATGGTCAAAGATCGATATTGGAGCACCAGACTATAGAGAAGCAAATAGACTCTTCTTTATATTTTGGGAAGCATGTAAAGCAGATACAAGATGTTACGGAATGTGCTACCTTAAAAACAGACGATCTGGATTCTCTTTTATGTCAAGCGCGGAACTTGTTAACCAAGCTACGATATCTTCCGACGCTAGATTCGGTATATTGTCCAAGTCTGGTTCAGATGCCAAAAAAATGTTTACAGATAAAGTTGTACCCATATCAGTCAACTACCCGTTCTTCTTTAAACCCATTCAAGATGGTATGGACCGGCCAAAAACTGAATTGGCATATCGTGTTCCGGCATCAAAGCTTACTAGAAGAAAGCTTGAATCAAATGAACAGCTTAGGGAATTAGAAGGACTTGATACAACTATTGACTGGAAAAATACGGGTGACAACTCTTACGATGGTGAAAAGCTAAAATTATTAGCTCATGATGAAAGTGGTAAATGGGAAAGACCTGATAATATATTAAATAACTGGAGAGTTACAAAAACTACATTAAGACTAGGATCAAGGATCGTAGGTAAGTGTATGATGGGCTCAACTTCAAATGCTTTAGATAAAGGTGGAGACAACTTCAAAAAATTATACTACAATTCAGACGTTACTAAAAGAAATAGAAACGGACAAACATCTTCTGGCCTCTACTCTCTTTTCATCCCTATGGAATGGAACTACGAAGGATTCATGGATACTTTTGGACTTCCTGTCTTCACTAGACAAAAGAGTCCAGTCAAAGGAGTTGATGGTGAACCAATTACAATCGGAGTTATTGAGCACTGGGAAAACGAAGTTGATGGACTTAAAGACGACACAGACGGATTAAACGAATACTATAGACAGTTTCCAAGAACTGAAGCTCACGCATTCAGAGACGAAGCTAAAAATACATTATTTAACTTAACTAAGATATATCAACAAATAGATTATAATCTTGAAATGAATAATGTATCTTCTGTAACTAGAGGAAGCTTTATGTGGGAAAATGGTATTAAGGATACAAGAGTTTCTTTTATACCTAATAAAGATGGTAGGTTTTTAATATCTTGGGTACCACCTAAAAACTTACAAAATCGAGTGATAGTAAATAATGGGCTTAAGAGTCCTGGAAACGAACACATTGGAGCTTTTGGTTGTGATAGTTACGATATATCAGGCACTGTTGATGGTAAAGGATCTAATGGTGCTTTACATGGATTAACAAAGTTTAGCATGGAAGATGCGCCGCCTAATCATTTCTTTTTAGAATATATATCAAGACCTCAAACAGCTGAGATATTCTTTGAAGACGTGTTGATGGCTTGTGTATTTTACGGTATGCCTATACTTGCTGAGAATAACAAACCAAGATTACTATACTACTTTAAGCGTAGAGGTTATAGAGGTTTTTCAATGAATCGTCCTGATAAAATTTGGAATAAACTCTCTACAACAGAAAAAGAAATAGGTGGAATACCTAATTCAAGTGAAGACATTAAACAAGCACATGCTGCTGCAATTGAATCTTATATAGAACAATACATAGGTATACTTCAAGAAGGTTATGGAGATATGTACTTTCAAAAAACCCTAGAAGACTGGGGAAGGTTTAATATTAATAACAGAACTAAGTTCGATGCTACTATAAGCTCTGGTTTAGCTATAATGGCTTGTAACAAAAATAGATACAGACCTAATCCTGAAAGAAAATATCAACCTATTAGTTTAGGTATTAAAAGATATAACAATGATGGGGTAACTTCAAAAATAATAAAATAAATAGATGATTTATACTACTAATAATAGTTCATTCCCGGATCAGGTGGTACCTGACGCAGAGAAAGCTACTTTAGATTATGGACTTGCTGTCGGTAGAGCGATTGAGGGTGAATGGTTTAGAAATAATGGTCGTGGTAATAATGGATACGCAACTAATTATAACAACTACCACAGCTTAAGACTGTATGCAAGAGGTGAGCAACCTGTTCAAAAGTATAAAGATGAACTAGCTATTAATGGTGATTTATCATATCTAAACTTAGACTGGAAGCCAGTTCCTGTTATATCCAAGTTTGTAGACATTGTAGTTAATGGCATGTCTCAAAGAAATTATGAAATTAAAGCTTATGCTGTAGATCCTTTTTCAACAAAGAAAAGAACTGACTACGCTAAAGAGCTAATGAGAGATGTTCAAGAGAGAGAACTAATACAGAAGTTAAGAGATACGTTAGGTGTTGACGTTCAAAGCAAAGCTAGTAAAGAATTAGGCTTAGAAAGTGAAGAAGAATTACAATTACATTTACAACTAGATTACAAGCAGTCTGTTGAGATAGCTGAAGAGGAGGTTATAAATGACATATTAGATAGAAATAGATATGATTTAACTAGACGTAGGCTTTGTCAAGATTTAACTATATTAGGTATAAGTGCTGTTAAAACAAGTTGGAATAAAGCTGAAGGTGTTGTTATTGACTATGTAGATCCTGCTAATTTGGTTTATTCATATACAGAAGATCCAAACTTTGAAGACTTATATTACGCTGGAGAAGTTAAGTCTATTTCATTATCAGATTTAAAAATGCAGTTTCCATACTTAACAGATCAAGAAATGGAAACTATACAGAAGTATCCTGGTAATCAAGAGTATTTAAGAAACTGGAGTGGTAAGCAAGATGACTTAACTGTTCAAGTGTTATACTTTGAATATAAAAGTTATTCTGATCAAGTATTTAAAATTAAAGAAACTAACACAGGTCTTGAAAAAGCGTTAGAAAAACCTGATACATTTAATCCACCTGAAAATGACAACTTTGATAGAGTATCTAGAACTATAGAAACTCTTTATAGTGGAGCAAAAATACTAGGACATCCTATGATGTTAAAGTGGGAATTAGCAGAGCATATGACTAGGCCAACTGCTGATACTACTAGAGTTAAAATGAATTATACTATATGTGCTCCTAGAATGTACAAGGGACGTGTAGATTCATTAGTTAACCGTATAACTGGTTTTGCTGATATGATTCAGCTAACGCATCTTAAAATACAACAAGTATTGTCTAGAGTAGTTCCTGATGGTGTTTATTTAGACATGGATGGTTTAGCAGAAGTAGATTTAGGAAACGGAACTAATTACAACCCAGCTGAAGCTTTGAATATGTATTTTCAAACAGGTTCTATTGTAGGTAGATCATTAACTCAAGATGGTGATCCAAATAGAGGTAAAGTTCCAATACAAGAATTGCAAACAGGTTCAGGCGGTGCTAAAATACAATCACTGATACAAACTTATCAATACTACTTACAGCTAATAAGAGATGTAACCGGCTTAAATGAAGCAAGAGATGGATCTACTCCAGATAAAAACGCTTTAGTAGGTTTACAAAAACTAGCTGCTGCTAATTCAAATACGGCTACTAGACATTTACTACAAGCAATGCTTTACTTAACTTCTAGAACATGTGAGAATGTATCGTTAAGGGTTTCTGATTCATTACAGTTTCCTTTTACTAGACAAGCATTGGAAAATAGTATATCTAGGTATAACGTTGCTACATTAGATGAACTATCAGATTTAAATATTCATGACTTTGGCATATTCTTAGAATTAGAACCAGATGAAGAAGAAAAGCAAGTTTTAGAGCAAAACATACAGATAGCTCTAAAAAGCGGTGGTATTGACTTAGAAGACGCTATAGATTTAAGAGAGATTAAAAACATTAAGTTAGCTAATCAAATGCTTAAGCAAAGAAGAAAAGCTAAACAAAAAAGAGATCAACAAGCACAACAAGCTAATATACAAGCTCAAGCTCAAGCAAACGCGGAGAGTGCTGAAAAAGCGGCTTTAGCAGAAATGCAAAAACAACAAGCTTTAGCTGAAACAGAAGTTCAAGTAGAGCAAGCTAAATCTCAATTTGAGATAAATAAAATTCAACAAAAAGCTGAAATAGATAGACAGTTGCTAGAATTAAAATATCAATATGATATTAAATTAAAGCAAATGGAAAAAGAGCAAATGGATTCTAAAGAAAAAATGATCGAAGATCGTAAAGACGAAAGAACTAGAATACAAGCAACTCAGCAAAGCCAACTTATAGACCAAAGAAAAAACGATTTATTACCAACTGATTTTGAACAAAATCAAGACAACCCATTATTAGGTTAATCCTAATATTTCATTAACTATTATATTATATTATGTCAGAAAAAGAAGAAACAAAACCCTTGAAGGTTAAACTTAAAAAACCTTCATTAAAAACTAAATCAAATAAAATACATAAAGTTGATTTAAGTAAAAAAGAAGAAGTAAAAGAAGAAATAAAAGAAGATGCCATTCAAGAGCCAAGCGCAGAGAAAGTGGATGTACAAGAACCATCCGGAGATGGCAAAGAGGTGGGAGAAACACACGAAGAAAAAGTCGTTACCACTGAAGCTAAAGAAGAAAAAGAAGTAATATCTCCAATATCTGAAATAACTGAAGAAGCTGCTAAAGAAGTAGAAGAAGTTAAGAAAGAGTATAAAGAAGCTGTAAGAGATGAAAAGGTTACTGGAAAACCATTACCTGAAAACATCGAAAAACTAGTTTCATTTATGGAAGAAACAGGTGGAACTATTGAAGATTACGCTAGATTAAATAGAGATTATTCTAACATAGATGACACTTCGTTACTTAGAGAATATTACAAAAATACTAAACCACATTTAGATCAAGAAGAAATAAACTTCATAATGGAAGACAGTTTCTCTTTTGACGAAGACGTGGATGAAGAGCGAGATATAAAGAAAAAGAAACTCGCCTTTAAAGAAGAAATTGCTAAAGCCAAAAACTTTTTGGAAGAAACCAAGAGTAAATACTACGACGAGATCAAGTTGAGACCCGGCGTAACTCAGGACCAACAAAAAGCATTAGACTTTTTCAATAGATACAACAAAGAACAACAAATAGCTGATCAACGTCATAAAACGTTTCAATCAAAAACTAATGAGTTTTTTACTAATAACTTCGAAGGTTTCGAGTTTAACATAGGTGAAAAGAAATTTAGGTACAATGTTGGAAATGCTAATGATGTTGCAGAAAAACAGTCAAACTTAAACACGTTTGTTAAGAAGTTCTTAAACAATGAGGGTGAAGTTGTTGATACTGTAGGTTATCACAAAGCTATTTACGCTGCTGAAAATGCAGACACTATTGCTAATCATTTCTATGAGCAAGGTAAAGCCGACGCTGTAAAGAATATGATGGCTAAATCTAAAAATATAACAGATCAAACAAGGCCACAAGCTAATGGTGATATGTTTATTAATGGATTAAAAGTGAAAGCTGTCACTGGCGCAGATAGTTCTAAGTTGAAATTTAAAATAAAAAAATAACAACAACTAAAAACAAAATAAAATGAGTTTTGCAACTAGCGGGTCTTTTCCTGCTTCTATAGTTCCAATGCCAAATCAAGTAGCTGTACAAGATAATTATATCGATTTTCAGAAGGCTGGTTTTTCGCAATGGACACAACAATATCTACCTGAGCTTTACGAAGCAGAAGTAGAAAGATACGGAAACCGAACTATTGGTGGTTTCTTGAGAATGGTTGGCGCTGAAATGCCAATGACATCTGATCAAGTTATTTGGTCTGAACAAAATAGATTACACGTAGCTTATGATACTGTTGAAGTAGCTACTAATGGTGGTGGAAACAAGATTCTTGTTACTATTACTCCAGGAGCTGGTAATCCTGCAACTTCAGGTGTTAGAGTTGGTAACACAATTTTAATTGCTGATAAAGCTACAGGATTAGTAACTGTAAAAGCTTTAGTTATTGCTCTTAACAACGCTAATGGATATGTATTAGATTGTGAGCTTTATGAGAGTACTTTCGCTAACATACCTGCTGGTATTGTTACAGGTGCTGGTTCTAACAGCTTGTTTGTGTATGGTTCTGAGTTTCCAAAAGGAAGTTTAGGAATGTCTGGAGCTATTGAGCCAGGTGTAACTACTTACAAGAATTCTCCAATTATCCTTAAAGATAACTATGAATTAAGTGGTTCTGACGTTGCTCAAATAGGTTGGATCGAAGTTGCTACTGAAGATGGTCAGTCTGGATACTTATGGTATTTAAAAGCTGAATCTGAAACTAGATTAAGATTCGAAGACTATGTTGAAATGTCAATGGTTGAAGGTGAAAAAATGACTGGAACAGTTACTTTTGGAGCTGGATTTGGAGACGCTTCTGCTACAGACATCAAAGGTACTGAAGGTTTATTTGCTGCTATCGAAGCAAGAGGTAACGTATACTCTGGTTTTGCTGGAGCTGCTGCTCCTGGCGCTGGTGCTTTAGGTGATTTCGATGAAATCCTTAAAAACTTAGACAAGCAAGGTGCTATTGAAGAAAACATGTTATTCTTATCTAGAGCTACTGCTCTTGATTTCGACGATATGATCGCTGCTGTTAATGGTGGATTTGCTTCTACTCAAGCTGCTTCTTTCGGATTATTTGAGAATGATGGTGACATGGCATTAAACTTTGGATTTTCAGGTTTTAGAAGAGGTTCTTATGACTTCTACAAAACTGATTGGAAATATCTAAACGATGCTACAACTAGAGGTTTATCTAATGAGATTGATGGTGTAATGGTTCCTGCTGGAACAACTACAGTTTACGATCAAATGTTAGGATCAAACATCAGACGTCCTTTCTTACACGTGAGATATAGAGCTTCTGAGTCTGAAGATAGAAAGATGAAATCTTGGATCACTGGATCTGTAGGTGGAGCTTACACTTCTGATCTTGATGTTATGAGAGTTAATTTCTTATCTGAAAGATGTTTAGTAACACAAGCTGCTAATAACTTCGTGTTATTTAAAGGAGCATAATTAATTATTAACATTTAAAAGAATAGAAATTATGGCAAAACATATAGAAGTAACTGGAGCTGATTCAAATCCAGTTTACATACCTTCAGAGAACATTATGAAAATAGTGGCTGACGACTCTGCTAATACTTGTGTATTTACTTACATAGGTGGTGGTTCTATAACAGGAACTATTGCATTAGCTAGTGGTACTGTCGCTAGAGCTCTCGAAGCTAATCTTAGCAAAAGCTGGTTAGCTTGTATTAACGATGGCCCTGATGCTGCTGGAGTTGTTAAAAACTCTACAGTATTTACAGCTGTAGCTTAAAACAATAATAAGATCCCGCTTCGGCGGGGTCTTTTTTTAATTATTATATTATATTATATTATGGAAACAAAAGAAGACAAAAAACCTGTAGCTAAAGCTCCAGCAACTCCTAAAGTTCAAAAAGATACTTGGGAATATAAAGATAGAAACTATTACTTATTAGGAAATAAAACGCCATTAACTTTCACAATAACATCTAGACATTCACGAAGATATCCTTGTGTTTGGTTTGATGAAGACAAAGGTTATGAAAGAGAATTGAGATATGCTACTAATCAAAAAAGTATATTTGTAGATGAACAAAAAGGTTCAGCTACTTTAAAGCATATTGTTTTTGACCAAGGTCATTTAATGGTTCCTAAAGAAAAAAGAAATTTACAAGAGTTCTTGGCTAAACACCCTCATAAAGGCGTTTTGTTTCAAGAGCATGATAAGATAGAAGAAGCAGTTGATCAATTTGATTATCTTGAAATGGAAATAGCAGCTATGAATATGGCTTATGAAATGGATATAGACAAAGCTGAAGCTATTTTAAGAGTTGAAAAAGGTTCTTCTGTAACTGAATTAAGCTCTAAAGAATTAAAAAGAGATTTATTACTCTTCGCAAGGCAACAACCTGCTTTGCTTTTAGATTTAGCTCAAGATGAAAATGTAGAGTTAAGAAATTTTGCAATTAGATCTGTTGAAGCTAATATTGTTAGGCTTGATGATGATCAAAGAACATTTAAATGGGCTGCTAATGGTCGTAAATTAATGACAGTACCTTTTGATGAAAATCCTTACTCAGCTATGGCTGCGTGGTTTAAAACAGATGAAGGACTTGAAGTTTACAAATCAATAGATAAAAAGCTTAAATAACAAGTGATTATAATTAAGGGTGGTTTTATCGCCACCCTTTTTTTTAAAAATATTAAAATGGCAATAAACGTAAACACGGTATATACCACAGTTTTGAGTATACTTAATAAAGAACAAAGAGGATACTTAACACCTGATGAGTTTAACAAGATAGCTACTCAAGTTCAATTAGAAATATTTGAAAGCTTTTTTGAAGATTATAACCAATACATACGTATGCCAAAAACAAATGTGGAGTTTGCATCTAGAATGGACCACATAAGAGAAGAGTTTCAAGTATTTGAAAAAAACTCAAACGCTTCTGCTGTAACTAGCAACGTTTATACACAGCCTACAGATTTACATAGATTTGGATCTGCCTTTTATGAAATAGGTACGAATTCTCCAGAATTAGAAATAGTAAGCAAAAGAGATTATCACCAACAGCGATTATCTCCTCTCACTCAACCAACTACTAATTTTCCAGTAGCAATATATCAAGAAGATAAATTAACAGTTTACCCAATTGCAACTACGCCATTGGTTTCAGATATTGGTTTTAATTATATTAGAAAACCTTTAGATGTTATTTGGGCTTATAGTTTAGGATCGTTAGGACAATATGTATATGAACCTACCAATACTGGCGCTGGTGTTATTCCAACTACTGGATCTGTTAATTTTGAAATAAGTGAAAGTCAACAAACTGAAGTTATTTTATCTATATTAAAATATTCTGGTATCGTTATAAGAGATCCACAAATAATTCAAGCAGCTGCTCAAGAACTACAGCAAGAAGAAATAAATTCTAAAAGATAATAAAACATGGGATTAATAAACGAAACTAACGCTCAATATTATGCTGGTCAACAAGCTTTTACTAATTCCACAAGTCTTGGTCCTTATACTTGGACTGGTGACACATTATTAGCTACTTCACCCAAGCCTAATTTTAAAGTATTAAAAAATGGTACAGAGCTAACGTCAACTATCGACTACACTATTGATGGTAATTCAATTACATTAGTAGTTGCACCTATTTTAACCGATATTATAGTAATACAACTGCTAGAGGAGTCTATATGGGATAATTACGGTAGCTATGCTTACACCAGTTTAATAGACATCGTAAATAACTTTATGGTCGCCTATGTTGGTTTAGATAAAATTATACCAAGAGCAAAAAGATCAGATGTTATATTTCATGCTAAAAGAGGTTTACAAGAATTTAGTTATGACACTTTAAAATCTGTTAACTCACAAGAACTTACAATACCACCAAGTTTATCTCTGCCGATACCTCAAGACTACGTTAACTATGTTCAATTGTCTTGGGTAGATTCATCTGGCGTTAAACATATTATATATCCAACTACTTTAACTAGTAATCCTACACAGCCATTATTGCAGAATACAAATGGAATACCTGAGCAAGATAATACTGGTGAAAATCTAGAGTCACAACAAGCTAAAACCGATGTTAGATGGGCTAGTAACAACAATTTAAATATCACAGGACAACTGACAGATGAAATATTTGATCAAGCTAATGTGTATGATTGGTCGTGGTGGAAAATGGCTTATGGTCAAAGATATGGTTTAGAACCTCAAGCATCTCAGAAAAATGGTTGGTTTACTATAAATGAAAGAGAGGGTAAGTTTAGTTTTTCTAGTGGTTTAGCAAATCAATTGATTATATTAGAGTACATCTCTGATGGCTTATCTTACGATTCTAATACAAAAGTACCTAAGATGGCAGAAGAAGCGTTATATGCTCATATAATGCATTCTATGGTGGCTTCTAGAGCTAATTTTCCTGAGTACATAGTTCAAAGATACAAGAGAGAAAGATCAGCTAAATTAAGAAATGCTAAAATAAGATTAAGTAATATTAAACTTGAAGAATTTGCTCAAGTAATGCGTGGTAAATCTAAATGGATTAAACATTAAAGATGGCAGAAAGTAAAAATAATTTTATAAAAGCCAAGATGAATCAAGATCTAGATGATAGGTTGATTCCTCAAGGTGAATATAGAGTAGGTCAAAACGTTACTATAAGTAGATCAGAAGGTGATGGCGTTGGAACTTTTCAAAACATATTAGGCAATAATGATTTGTCTAGCTTTGGACTAACAGATACTAATTTAAAAATAATAGGGTATCTAGTTGAAGAAGTAAACAATGCTTTGTATGTTTTTATAACTAATTATACAGATTCTTCTATTGATCAGCTTTCTAACAGAGCACCTGTGGCTTCTAGCAATTATATAGTTAGATATGATTTTACTACAAATTCTTCTAATATACTTGTTCAAGGAAGTTTCTTAAACTTTTCTAAAACACATCGGATATATGGTGTTAACTTAATTGAAAACTTATTATTTTGGACTGATAATAGAAATCAACCTAGAAAAATAAACATAAGTATAGCTTCTACTAATAGCTCTTATTATGATAGCGAGGATAAAGTTTCAGTAGCTAAGTTCTATCCTTCAGTTCCGCTTCAATTTTATAAAGAAATAAAACTTCAAGCCACTAATAGTCAGTCAGGGCCAGGTGGAACGTCTTTAAGTTTAAATGTAAGAAGTTCCGCGATTGAAGAAGGTTTATATGTTGGTATGCCCGTATCACTAACTCCACAAGGTGGAACTATAGGCCAGGATATATATATAGAATCTATCTCAAGTGTAAATCCTGATACCATTACTTTAAGTTCTAATTCAACTTGGTCTTCAGGAGATGTAATAACTTTTTCTCAATATGGTTTAAAAAACTGTAGTGATCCTTATTTACCTGTTATATTTGAATGTACTTTGTCTGGAGGGACGCCAGCTAATGGAACTTATATTATACAAAACTCTAACGGAGCCGCTCCTGTTTTAGATGGTTACAATAGTGTATACGCTGACTCTGAAATATATATAGCTAATTCAGGTACTAGTGAACCCACAATGAAAGTAGATGAAGGTTATAAAGTTATAGCTTATAATAATTCTACAAGACAAATAACTATTCAAAACTCTAGTGGTGGAGTACCGGAAAGCTCTCCAGGAGTGCCTATAAACTTAGATGATTCCACCGTTGTTTTTTACAGGTCTAACCCTGATTACGATGTTAATTTTTCTGGAGATTCAGAGTTTTTAAAAGATAAATTTGTTAGATTCTCTTATAGATATAAGTTCGATGACAACGAGTACTCTCTAATGGCTCCATTTACTCAAATAGCTTTTACTCCTAAAAACTTCGGTAGTTTTGTGTTAAACGAAGAAGAGTTAGCCGCCAAAAGCTCTGTTGTTAATTTCTTTGAAAACAATATTGACTGCATTGATCTATATATAAGAACTCCTTTTCAAGCTAACAATACCACACCGGTTTCTTACTCTAGTTGGTCAACAACTTTTAGTAGTTTAAACATAAAAGAAGTAGAGATATTATGCAAATTTGCAGATGAAACAACAGTTAAAGTAGTAGATGTTCTAGATCAAACTTTTGTAAATAATCTATCAGATAGCGGCAATGATTACTATATTAAATATAATTATAAGTCGACAAAGCCTATTAGAGTATTACCAGAAAAAGATATTACAAGAGTCTATGACAAGGCTCCAATAAGAGCTTTAGCTCAGGAAGTTTCTGGAAATAGAGTTATGTATGGTAATTACTTAGATAAACACACTTCTCCATTAAACATAGATTACAAGCTTGCTATTGCTAGAAAACCAGATATTCCTTTATCTCAAGATAAAAGAGTATTTAATAATCATACTTTAAAAGAAAATAGAACATATCAAGTTGGTATAGTATTATCTGATAGATATGGTAGACAATCTGACGTTGTTCTCTCTAGTATACAAGACTCTTTTGATGATGCAGCTTTTGGATCTTTTGGTGCTTCAACAATATATAATCCTTACTCAACAGCTAATGATTTTTCAGCTAATGATATATTGAATTTCACAGGTAAGCAAATGCTTTTATATTTAGAAACTGCTATACCAGAAACAATATCACAGCCAGGATACCCAGGCTTATACAGTGCTGAAAATCCACTTGGTTGGTATACTTACAAAATAGTTGTAAAACAACAAGAGCAAGAGTATTACAACGTATATACTCCTAGCGCTTACAGGACCGACACTGCTGATTATAACTTTTTAAATAGTTATTTTTCTTTAGTAAACGATAATATAAATAAAGTTCCTAAAGACTTAAGTAATGTTGGTCCTGAAGAAAAAGAATTTAGATCATCAGTTAGGTTGTTTCCTAAGGTAAACCCAATAACTAACAGCCCTAATAGTTTAAGTGATACTACAAGTTATTTTATATCACCACTAAGAAGAAGCGATGAAGTTAGTTCTATTATCTACAATGCTGTTAGTGACATAAACATAGCTAATGGATCTTTGTCTACAAAAGGTTTAGAAGTAGAGCCTACTAAACTATATAAAGGTAAAGTGGCAACTATAGCTAATGTTATAAATAATAAATTATTCGGAGTTACAGACGCTAATACTACTGACGCTACGTGGAGCACTTTAGGTGTTTACGAGACAAACCCTTTTGTTTCCAACTTAGATATTTACTATGAAACATCTACTAGTGGTTTTATTTCAGAATTAAATAGTAGTATAAATACTGGTACATTAGGACCTGTATCTTTAAATCAAACTGAAACACTTAGCTTTAGAGAAAACACAGAACCTTATTTTCAAGGAACAGGTACTGTAAGTAGTCCTCAAGAAGGAGTTGTTATATACACTGTTGAATTACTAGATGTAGATGGAATATCTTTATTATCACCTAATAATACTTGCTCTTTAGACTCTGTTTTCTCAAGCGTTAATCCATCCACTAACATAGTTAACGACTTTATTTTAGTTCCTCAACAAGCTGGTAGTCCACTAGCTAACACTGGTAGATTTAATGTTTATGCTAAAAGATATTTTTACGTTGATCAAGGACAAAATTTTACTTTTAATATCACAGCCACAGCTAATAATGAAACTAATAATACCTTAAGTTTTTCAGGGCAATTAAGTAATGTTCAACCACAGTTTAATCAACAAGGTAACCCTGGCGGGGTTCAATTAGGCGAAGCATATATACCTGTTGAAGTTGAACCTTATAGAGATTACCAAAGAGTTACTGGAACAGGTGAATCTTTAAAACCTTATTACTACGCATCGCCTAACGCTGGTGATAACAAAGCAGATCAAGGAATAGGTCAATATGGTAATATTCCAGTTGCTTATTACTATGACAGCCAAGTTGGTCCAGGTAAAAAATTCACTAATGTAGATAATTTACAAAATCTTGAAACATATTTTGAGAGCACTAGTAATGCTCAATTTATGATAGAGAATTGGTATTTTGGAAAAAACAATGGTGGAAAATATGGCTCTGGACAGACAAGTGATAATTACTGCCCTTACTTGATGAGTGGAGGTTGGGGAGATCTGATATTCAACCCTAGTCTTAGGTATATAGATAAGTACAGCGCTGTATACTGGTGGAAAAGCTTAATGTATGATAATGGAACTTACCCTACCAACTCTGGGCAAGGTGGTTGGCCAAACTATCCATTTCAAGATATAGCAGGAGTTCGCGTTGAAATTCAAATTCCACAAGGTTTAACATTTTTTGAAAATCAAATAACACCACCAGCTGATCAAATGCAATTAGGTAAATTACATCCTTTTGTTAAATACGACTCAAACTCATCACAACCTGGACCTTGGAATATATTTGAATTAGAAAACATTTCTAGATTTATAGACGCTGGAGTTAATGGTGGCACTGGTTTTTTAAATGGAACTTTAAATACTTCTAGATGGCAAGATGATTTAACATACAGTTTGTCAGATTTTCATTTTCCAACGGGTGATATACTAGCAGATCCTATAAATCCAACAGGTAGATTTAGTGATTCTACAGGTGAAATAGCTACTATAATATCTAATCATGTATCTATAAACGTTGATGGCGTTATAAGCATTGTAGGTGGACCAAACGGTTTATTATCTTACTTTGGTATCAACGGTTCTAAAACTAGTTTGATTCCAGATAGTGGAGGTTACAATTTTGGTGGAGGAATTATATTAAACAATAAACTAGGTCACGGTAAATTGTTCTTAAATAGACCTTTTCCTGATCCAGTTGATCCAGAAAATGAAGATAAGTTTATAGGCAGTTTTGGCATGTTTTGGATAGGTTTTGATTTAAACGTAACTGACTCTTTTGGAACTACGACAACTAAACGTATTAATTTATTAACAATAGCATAATATGGCAGCAAGAGTACCTATAAGTTATTATAATTCTTTTTGGATTAAAAAAACTGGATCAAGAGTAAATCAAGGAGCTGTAAGTCCAGAAGTAGAATCTTGGACACCTGTTTGGCCTGGTATATTTTGGTCACCTTACAAAAACGGAGTATTCCCAATAAATGCAGCTACTGACGAAACCTCAATAGGAGGTAGAAACTGGATAGTAGAAGAAGCTAGAATAAAAGGAGGTTACAATAATACCACAGTTGATTTTGGAGTAAAAGCTTACATAAATGAAGATAATCCAGTTCAATTAAATAGAATTAACTCTATTATATATTCAGGTGTTTTTAACTCTAGAACAGGTTTTAATGAAACCAATGTTTTTTCTGTTGGAGAAGAAATAAGTAAGTCTATGGATCCTAGTCA
>Ga0181394_1000632_pt1 | contig 15417 bp, 20 predicted proteins | sample 17SPOviralmetaG_FD_130123 | JGI IMG/M metagenome (GOLD analysis project Ga0181394, IMG submission 130123) | Marine viral communities from the oligotrophic San Pedro Time Series (SPOT) site, San Pedro Channel, CA, USA - 17 SPOT_SRF_2010-11-23 | ecosystem: Environmental > Aquatic > Marine > Strait...
AAAAGGAAAAGAGATCTAACAACTTTCTCAAGGCAGCACTAGGAAGAGGCGGAGCAAACACCGGAGTCAGCGTAAGTGAAGACTCTAGTTTGACTTACTCCACAGTTTATGCTTGTGTCCGAGTTCTATCGGAATCAGTTGCATCACTTCCAATCAATGTTCTTAAAAAAGAATCAGATGGTGATCGAACAAATGACATCACTCATCCGGTATATAGACTATTGGCTAAAAAGCCAAATAGCTACATGACCAGCTTTACTTGGAGACAAATCTTGATGACAAATCTAGTGTTGAATGGCAACAGTTTTTTCAAGATAGAACGAGATGGAAATGCTCGACCAATAGCTCTAAATTATATTCACAGCGATAATGTATCGTGCAAGCTTGTTGATGGTGAATTGTATTATGAAACAAGAGGAGAAAATAGTGAAATAATATCAAACGAAAACATGCTCCACTTTTTAGGATTGGGATATGATGGTATCAAAGGAAAGAGTGTAATAGAAACGCACAGAGACACAATTGGCTTGAGCATTGCTGCTAATAGATACGGTGGAAGCTTTTATGGAAATGCAGCTGCTCCATCTGGAATATTATCTCACCCTGGGAAGTTATCTAAAGAAGCTGCAGAAAGATTAAAATACAGCTGGAATTCTACTTATGCTGGAGGCCCAAACAATGCACATAAGACTGCAATCCTAGAAGAAGGAATGGCATTCAAACCAGTTTCATTGAGTCCTCAAGATGCTGATTTCTTAAACACTAGAAAGTTTCAAGTTTCAGAGATAGCGAGAATCTTTAGAGTTCCGCCTCACATGATTGGAGATTTAGAGCGAGCTACCTTCTCAAATATAGAGCAACAAAGTCTCGACTTTTTGATTCATACATTAAGACCTTACTTGGTTAACCTGGAACAAGAGTTAGAGAGAAAACTATTTAGAGAGAACGAGCAAGACTCTTACTACATAAAATTCAACACTAATGGATTACTAAGAGGAGACTCAGAGGCGAGAGCTAAATTCTACAAGGACATGAGTTCGATTGGTGTCTTATCTGTTAACGAAATAAGAAGATTGGAAGACTTAAATGATATTGGAGACATTGGTGATCAACACTACTATGCTCTAAACTATGCTCCTATTGGAGAAAAGCTCGAAGACGATGCCAATTCCGACTCCTAAATACAACGAATCAGAAGAGCAATTCATTGACCGTTGTATGATTGATGAAACAATGGTTGCTGAATATGATGATGACCAAAGGTTGGCTATTTGCATTGCACAAATAGAGGAAGACAGAGCAATTAGTGACATTGATTTAACACCTACGAAAGGAATGATTGAAGAGGCTGAGAAGGCTTTGGAATGGAGAAAAGAGTTTGATAGAGGAGGGACCGATATAGGTGTTGGAACTGCAAAGGCAATAATAGAGAATGAAATAACTCCTAACAGAGTCAAAAGAATATTTAGCTATTTGAGTCGACATGAAGTTGACAAAAAAGGAGAAGGATTCAATGCTGGTGAAGATGGTTATCCATCAGCTGGCCGAATAGCCTGGGGACTTTGGGGTGGTGATGCAGCCTTCACTTGGTCAGAGAATAAAGTAAAAAAAATTAAGATGGAAGAATCAAAAGAATTGGAGAATGCTCCACAAGAATTAAGAAGTGTGACTGATAAAGAAATCAGAACATTCAATGTGCAAGATTTAGAGATCCGAGAAGAAGGTGACACTAAGACCGTTGTGGGATATGCAAGTGTGTTCAATACTTTGTCAAATGATATGGGCTTTAGAGAGATCATATCGGAAGGAGCATTTGAGGGCAGACTAAATGATGACGTGAGATTTTTAATCAACCATGACGGATTGCCTTTAGCTAGAACAACCAATAACACTCTTAGGCTTTCAACTGACAAGATTGGGTTAAGATATGAGGCGGATGTAGCTGACACTTCTTTGGGAAGAGATCTTATGGAGCTAATGAAGAACGGAACTATCAATCAAAGTTCTTTTGCTTTCACTGTTGATGATGACTCATGGGAAGTTAAAGATGGAGTCAATGTCAGAACTATTAAAAAAGTATCAAGACTTTATGATGTTTCTGCTGTTACTTATCCAGCTTATGAGGAGGCATCAGTTGGATTACGCTCTATGGAAGTTTGGAAAAAAGAAGAAGAGGAAAAAGTGATGAAAGAAAACCTAGAAAAAGAGAAAGAAGAAAGAAAGAAGGAAGAACTGGATTTAACTAAACGATCTCTAAGTGAGCTTCGTTTATCGATCATAAATAAAAAGTAACTAATTTTAAAAACTGAAACGTAAGATGAAAACATCTAAATTCTACACAGAAGAGCGTGCAAGTGTTGTCGAAAATATGGAAGCAATCGTAGACTCAGCGAAAGTTGAAGGTCGTGAGCTTACAAATGATGAGACAACTAAGTTCGATTCTCTAAACGAAAAGGCAGACTCTTTAGCTAGTATGGCTAAACGTGCTGCATCTTTTGAAACTTTACAAGCTAACAAAGCAAGTAAGGTTGAAGAAGTAACTAATAGTCCAAAAGAAATTCGTGACTATTCATTCCAAGAAGCTATCAAAGCTGCTCACTCTGGAAACATGAGTGGATTAGTAAAAGAAATGCACGAAGAGGCATTAAATGAAGCTCGTTATAGTGGCCAATCTTACAGAGGTCTAGCTATTCCTTCTTCTGTTCTTGAATACAGAGCGCAAGTTGGAACTGACTCTGGAAACGCTACTGAGTTCGTATCTTGGACTGACCAATTACAAAACAACTTAGTTTTGAACAGTGCTGGTGCAAACTTTTACTCTGGTGTTGAAAACCAAAAATTCGGTGTATTTAGCGCAATCAACTCTGGTTGGGTAGATGAAGCTGGAACAGCTGGTGCTCCAACTGCTGCTGGTACTGCTGGAAATGTAACTTTGAGTCCTAAAAAATGTATCTCTATTGTTAATGTTTCAGCTGAAGCAATGACTCAGAATGCTGGAATCGAGGCTGCACTTCGTAGAAACATGGCTGCTTCTGTTGCTGCTTCTTTAGAGGCTGCTTTACTAGGTGCTGCTGATGTTACTAACGCTCCTACTTCTATCTTCTTAGATGCTGCAACTCAAAGTGTTGCTGGTGCTGCCCCAACAGCTGCCGAGCTTTTAAACATGGAAAGCACTTTACTTGCTAATGGTGTTTCTCTAGAAGGATCAAGAATGGCTTGGTTATTAGATCCAGCTGCACTTGCTGAGGTTAAGACTCTAGCACAAGTTGCTTCAGTTTCTCCTATCTATGATAATAGAGACAAAATGCTTGCTGGATACTTCTCTTTTGTTTCTGCTGCTGTTGGTAATGGAAACGCTGGATCAGATTACTTATTAGGTGACTTCTCAAAAGTTCACATCGCTCAGTTTGGTGGTTTGGATATTTTAGTTGACCCTTATACTGATGCTGGAATCGGTCAAACACGAATGATTGTTACTTCTCTAGTAGATGGTGACGCAGTACAAAATGACACTGCATTCGTTAAGATTGCCAACGCATAATTAAGAATCCTTTTTTCTGTTTGTTGTTTTATCGGGAGGGCTTGGCTCTGTCCATCTCTCCCGATAATTCTTAAAGATAAAAAACATGAGCGAATACTTACCATATTTTAGAATCAAACCAAGTGATGACAGATCAACTTGGGCTGTAACACTTGCAGAAGCAAAAGCACATCTTAGAATTGAAAGCTCATATACAGAAGATGACACCTATATTACAGAACTAATAAAAATTGCTCAGTCTTTAGTTGAGATTGAATGCTCTTTGACACTAACATCGCAAGAATTTCTTGCAACTGGAGATGAATGGCCGGAAGACGAGGTGATTGATTTGGGCATGAGTGGCTCAACATCAACAATTACAGTTAAGTATTACAACTCAGATAATGTTTTAACCACATTAGTAAAAGATACAGACTACTATTTATCTAATGCTATTGGAGTGAGTGCTTCTATTAGAATATATCCTGTAACTAGCTGGCCGACTTTGTATGACAAGCCAGATTCGATTGAAATAACTTTTGACTCGGGAATGAGGTCCACAATTATTGGTGACAATCCAGCCACTTACCTACTTGGGAAACAATGCATGTATTTAATGATTGGTAGATATTACGAGATGAGGCAAGATGTTATCACTGGAACAGTAGTTCATGAAGTTCCTTTAGCTGCAAAACACATAATGAATCAGATTAAAAATATCACAATATGCTAAACATTGGGAAGCTTGATTTGCGCTTCCAATTATATAGCGCAGCCACTTCAGAAAATTCCTTTGGTCAAGTTGTTGATACTATGTCCGGTGGAGTTTATCTTTATGCTAGACGTGTGTATAAAAAATATGACACTGTAATGGATGGAGGATCCTTACATGGTAAGTCAGATCTGGAGTTAATAGTTAGATTCAATGATTCAATCAAGCTTGCTTCTAAACTAAGAGGACCAATATTCTCTAATGATGCTGCAACAAGCATTTATTACATTGTGAATGGTATTGAAGAACTAGGCAGAAGAGAGGGGATGAAGCTTTCTGTAACTAGATTGATACAACAAAAAGACAACTAATGGACAAGGTTGTATTAAATATAGATAAAAAGTCAATGATTCAAATCAAGAACAACCTTGAAAAGTTGTTTCCAACTGATGCTAAACAAAGAAGGGCATTGACTAATTCGGCCAAGAGATCATCCAAACCAATGCAAAGAGCATTGAAAGATCTTATTAAGTCAAAAGCTTCAAAGACTGCTAAAGAGAGAAGGAGATTAGGTTATACGGTTGGGAAACTAAGAAAGTCAATTAGAGTGTTCGGCTCTAAGAAAGGAATGAAGAGTGGTAAAATAGGAGCTTACGTTGGGCCATTGATTAAAGTGCCCAAGTCTATAAAGAAAAAGAAAGGGCAAACAGAAGAACAAAGAAGAAAAGCTGCTCAAGAATGGGTGAAGAAAAGATCGGGATTTTATTTCTATATGCTAGAATATGGGTTTGGTCCAAGAGGATCCTCTCAAACTGTGGGGGGACTTGGATTGTTGCCTAAGACAGCTGACAAAGCGGGAAGCGCATCTTTGAATCTTTTCGAAAGTGAAGTATGGAAAGAGTTAAACAAAAAGAGTAAGAAACTATTTGGAACATCGGTAAAATAAATGAATCCAGGAAAATACATATATCACACACTTAGCAACAATGCAGCAGTATCCTCAGCCTTTCAGACTAGATTTAGACCGGAGATAAATAACACTGGAGGAACATTGCGTCTTCCTTATTTAGTTTACAGTGTTAATAGTAACGAGCCAACCAACACCAAAGGAGCAAGTGGCGCATCAGATTTAGATACTGTCAATGTTACTATTAGTATCTTTCAAGATAATTACGAGCAACTAGTGAGCAATGGAGCGGCAGTAAGAGCAGCTCTAGATTATACTGTTGGAAGTGGCGCATATGCTGAGATTCAACACGTATCTTTCCAAGGTGAAGGATATGAATTCGATGACGATTATAAACCAAGGGGATTGTACATTCTCAATCAGAGCTACCAATTCCGCATTAAACGATAATGATATGAAAGTAAGATTCTTAAAGACACATGTTCTTCATAGCGCAAAGCCTTTCAAAGAAGGTATGGAAATGAACTTCAACCCTAAGGTTGCTCAGATTCTATATTCTAAAGGAGTGGTAGAGATATTAGAAGATCACAATTTCGAAAAACCTAAAAAAGAAAAGGTTGAGAAACCTAAAAAAGAAGTAATTAAACCAAAATTAAATAACTCTAAAAACTAAATAAAATGGCTACAACTGGTATTGTAAATGGAACTAGCATTATTGTCGGAATCGACTCTACTGCTGGAGGTGCTGGAACAACATTTGTTCCTGTAACCCACTCAACATCTGCATCAATTAGTTTCTCAATGGAAACAAGAGATGCAACAACAAAAGGATCTGCTGGATATAAAGAAGTCCTAGAAGGTCTTAGAAGTCTTACAATTGATTGTGAGGCAATGACTGCTCTAGATGCTACATTCGGATATGAAGAAATGTATGCTTTATGGAACAACAGAACATTGTTCAACCTTGAATTCGGTACTACTGAAACTGGTGACACTGTTTACCAGGTTAAAGGATATTTGACTTCATTGTCTATCTCTTCTGGAGTAGAAGATTCAAGCACATTCTCAGCAAGCTTTGAGTGTACTGGATCAGTTACCACAGCAACTAACTAATTGAGTGGAGGGGGGTAAAACCTCCTCCCTTTTTTACTAACTAACAAAAAAAAGAAAAATGTACGAATTAATAGAAATTGAAGGGAAGCAACTGCCAATTCGCTTTGGGATGAATGCGCTCAGATTATTTTGCAAAGAAACTAAAACAAGTCTCAATGAATTTGCTTCATTAGCTAACGATTTAGATCTAGATAAGGCATGTGTACTTATCCTTTGTGGATTAAAAGATGGGGCTAGAAAAGCGGGCAAACAATGTTCTTATAAGGTTGATGATATTGCTGACATTCTTGATGACGATTTTGGGATTCTAGAGACTGCTATGGGGTATTTACGAAATAGCTTTGATACTCCGGCATCGGGAAACTCAAAGGGGGGCAAGCCAGTTCCCAAGAAGAAAAAGTAGAATTCCACGATCTAGAGAAGATTGCTTATGGAAGGCTAGGGCTAATGCCGGATCAGTTCTGGAATCTAACAATGCGAGAATTCCGTTTAATGCAGACGGGCTATCTTGAAAAGTTAGCAGATGAACAGATCCACAATTGGGACTTAATAAGAACGCTTTGCGCTTATACTATTTCCCCTCATTTAAAGAAGGGCAAGAGTATAAAACCAAAGGACATTATGAAACTTCCTATTGATAAGAAACAAGAGTCTCATGACGATATAACTAAAAGAAGACAACAAGCTATATTTGATTTAAAAAGACACGAGAGGATCAAAGCCAAACAGACAAAAGATAAAAAGGAAGGAAAGAATACGAACCCTTTTATAGGAAACAAAAATGGCTAACAAAAAAAGTATCAACTTATTCTTAGGACTCAATTCTTCTGAGTTCCAAAAAGGATTGACTAAAGCTCAAAGAAGACTGAAGAAATTCGGTTCTTCCATGAAGAAAGTTGGTAGTTCAATGACTACTTCTCTCACACTTCCTTTGGTTGGTATTGGAGCAATAGCCGGAAAAACTTTTATGGACTTTGAGCAATCAATGCTCAAGGTGAAAGCCATCTCTGGTGCAACAGGAGAAGAATTTAAGGCATTGGAAGCAAATGCAAAAGCATTAGGATCTTCCACAATGTTTACAGCTTCCCAAGTGGCTGGTCTTCAATTAGAACTTTCTAAGTTAGGCTTAACACCTGGACAAATAAACGAGTCTACTAGCTCGATTCTAAGTTTAGCACAAGCAACTGATTCAGATCTTTCTCAAGCTGCAGAAGTAGCGGCAAAAACAATGAATGCATTTGGCTTAGAGGCTAGTGACATGAATCGCATTGCTGATGTAATGGCTGATTCATTTAGTTCCTCTGCTCTAGACATGGGTAAGTTCGAAACAGCAATGGCTTCGGTTGCTCCAGTAGCAAAACAAGCTGGATCTGATTTAGAACAAACAACTGCAATTCTGGGCGTGTTGGTGAATAATGGTGTTGAGGCATCAACAGCTGGAACAGCTCTCCGAAATATCTTCCTAGATCTTTCTAAGGAAGGGAAAACCATGGGAGAGGCAATGGCCGAGATTCAAAACTCTACGAATCCTCTAGCAACATCGATGGAGATGTTTGGCAAGAGGGGAGCTACTGTTGCAACTATCTTAGCGAATAACGGAAAAGAGATACAATCTCTCAATGAAGACTTTAGAGACTCAGAAGGAGAAGCAAAGAGAATGGCAGACATTATGGACTCCGGATTGGGTGGTTCACTTAGAAAGCTAAAAAGTCAACTCGAAGGAGTTGCAATACAACTTGGCGAAATCTTAATCCCTATTTTCCAAAAGTTAATGAGTGTTTTTAGCTCTGTTCTAACTCACTTCAGCTCTTTGAGTGATAGCATGAAAACGGTCGCTGTCACATTAGGGATTCTCATTGCTGGAATTGGTCCGGCCATTTCTCTTATTGGCACAATGGCAACCGCATTCGCAGCGTTAACCGGTCCTATTGGATTAGCTATTGGAGCAATTCTTGGAATTGTTGCCGCTTTTGTATATGTGAGGGAGAATTGGGATGCGTTTAAAGAGAGATTGGGAGATTGGAGATGGTGGAAGAATGCTCTTATTCAAGCTCTTCAATGGCTTATAGAGTTCAACCCATTGAGCATGGTTCTCGAAGGCTTCAACACTGTATTGGAATTTTTTGGCAAAAATACAATTCCCAATCCATTTGAAAATATTGCTGATGGGCTTGATGACCTAAAGTCAGAAACCAAAGACTACGAGAATGAATTTAGTACGTTTACTGATGCGGTAAAAAACCAAGCATCCGAAGCCGCTGATGCAATTGGTTTGATGGGTGCGGCTCTTGGTGTTGGTGGAGGCGGATCAGCTCAAGCAGCCCCTACTACAACTGGTGGCTCAACTCTGGGGCCAGATGATTTTGATTATGGATCTTTTATGCCAGAGCCAGAAGATGATGGTGGAGATTTTTGGAGTCAGAGTTCTGAACATATAACAGCATGGGCAGATGGAGCAATTGAAAAAATACAAGAGTTCCAAGCAACTTGGGGACAAGCTATAGGCCAAGCCTCTCAAATATATGGACAATTTATTGATGCTCAGATAGAGAAAGATAATCAGAAACTAGAAGCTGATCTTGAAAAACTACAAGAAAACAAAGAGATTGAGATTGCTGCTGTTGAGAATAGCATAATGACAGAAGAAGAAAAGGCTGACGCTCTTCTTACTATCGAGGAAAATTATGATACTGAGGCTGATGCCTTAAGAGAAGCACAAGCAACTAAGGAAAGAGCTTTGAAAAGAAAACAAGCGAAAGCGCAAAAGGTGGCTGACTTGTTCTCTGTCGCTGCCTACACTGCCAATGCAGTTATGGGGGCGGTTGCCGCTTCTCCATTAACTGGCGGTCTCCCCTTCTCAGCGATCAATGCAGCACTTGGAGTAGCACAGGCCGGAGCTATAATGGCGCAGCCTCTTCCTCCTCTAGCAAAAGGGGGATTAGCATTTGGTCCAACAGCTGCCTTGGTTGGGGACAACCCTGGAGCATCTGTCGATCCAGAGGTTATTGCTCCACTATCTAAGTTAAGAGGGATGATGGGTGATCAAACAGTAAATGTTGTTGGTCACATAAGTGGAGAAAATATATTACTTTCAACAGATAGAACACAAAGAAGGTTAAATAGAATCAGATAATGGCATACGGAGTACAGAAATACGCTGAATTCAAAGATGATTTTGGCCAAGATTGGAAGATCGAAATACTTAAGGAAGGCTATGGAGGAGCTACTTCACAATTTACACTATCCAGCACTGGATTCCAGCTCAAATATACTGGAGAGGGAGATGATCTTAATACACCAATAAAAGGTAGTGAGGTGACTTTTACCTTTTACACTCAAAGTGCTTCTGACGATACGTTCATAATAGATATTGCCAACGCTGATCAAACAGATTATGCTGTAAGAATATATAAGGACACAGCTGGAGCGAATACAATATATTGGGTTGGTAATATAGTTATGGACAGTGCAGAAATATTAGACGCATACTTTCCTCAGCCACACATGATAAGGGCTATTGATGGTATTGCGAATTTGCAAAATTTCATAATGACAGACTTGACGGATCTGTTAAACGTAGATGGTGGAGGAACAGAGAACTTTAATGCAATGACTCCTGGTGGTCCTGTTTGGACTGGATCGAAATACAACTTTTTAGTTCTTCTAGCTAGATCTTTAGCGCTAATGCCAACGACTTCTCTATGGGGTGCATCAGATACGTTTCTGAAAACAATATACGATTGGACAGAAGACAGACACCCTACTTCGGGAAACACCGATCCTCTTTATTGGACAGCTATCTTTTCTGATGTTGTTTATAGCTTAAACAATGATGACACTTACAATTACTGGTCGATTCATAGTTTAGTTAAGGAAATATTAAACGCATTCAATGCTAGATTGTTCATGGCTGATGGAGTTTGGAATATAGTTCAAGTTAGCACTTACAAATTCATGCCAACAGCTGCACAAAAATTCAGCAACTATAAGAAGTCTGGAGTTTATATATCAACCGGCACAACAGCGAACTTTGTTGGGGAGATCACTGATGCATCTAGTCCGTTCAAGCCTTCACAGTTGATGAATAGATATACTCCTCCAATTAAAAAGATCATGACAAAATCGGAGGCGGTGACAGCTTTTGGCGGTGAGGCAGATAATGAAACATGGAGCTCCTCACAAACAACTACTCTAGATGCGGATCAAACACCTATTGCAGCACAATACACTAACACATTTACTGCATCTCAAGTAGCCGACAACGGAACAACTTTCACTCTTAATCTAGATTTAGTGCTGACTTCTAACTTGGGAAGTGCTTGGAACTATCCATCTTACCTAGGCCAGAGTTTAATTTACTATCTCCATCTTAACTTCGTTGTTAAATGTGGCTCAAAGTACTTGTATTATGACACTGCTAGTACAAAATGGAAGTGGGATTCTTCTTTTCGGCCTTGTTGGAGTGATGCAGAGACACCTTATTCCGAAATTCCTTTCGACCTAATTAGCGAGGGCATAAATGTTTACATTGGAGGTTGGAATTTAGATATGATGGAGCAAATGCCCAATACTGACCCGATAGAGTTTTATGGTTATTATAGGATGTTTAGTTCAGTTTATGGAGATTTGACAAGTGAATTTGATGCTGCAGATCATACAGTAAAAATACAAAACAACAGTTCTTGGGGAGTGACATCTGTTGGGTGTAGTCTTTTTTTTAATGGAAGCTCATCTGCTGCCGAGGGGATCACTACTATTGTAAATGCCCCTGGAGGCACCCCGGTGAGTGGTGGTATCACAATAGAAGACACAATAGCTTGGGGTGGAACAATCGCAACAAGTACGGTGAACTTGCTTTCTGGAGATGGGTCTGGTTTTTCATATCCTAGTGATTGGAGGGGTGGTCAACTATGGAATAATACAAATTCAACAGGATTGAGTGATGTTGATATAATAGCCATGAGGGGAATAGATTGGTTGGCAATGCAATCAGTTGGGAACAAAGTAATTCAAGGTGATATTCTTAGAACTAGCTTAAATTCAACAACTGATGTGATTGATTTCAGTAGGGCTATTGTTTATGATGGTGACGTTTACGTCCCAAACGGCTTAACTTTTAACGCTAGAGAGGGAAGGACAAGTGGTGAGTGGCAGAGAATACAATACGATGTGACGGTGGCTCAATCGTCAAGTGACATCATCGAGCTTGTTGGTGACTCTTTGTGGACAGATTGGATGGGAAATAGCACTTTTAGTTGGTCATTCTGGTAATAATAAAAAATCATGCTGAATAGTTTTATACGTCAAATAAAAAAGAAAGTTGGAAGCCTCGGTAGAGAGAAGGAATTAGCTATCACAACTGCAGAGCTTTCCGGCACTATAACGTCAATTCCTATTGCTGGAGGATGGGATGGTCCAGCCTTGAAATCTGGAACAAAGGTACTGATAAACGGAACGAACGGAACAGGCAGATTGGTAACGTTAAGCGCTGACCTAGCTAATAAAGGGACTTCTATAACTATCACATCTGTAACATTAGATTCTCCGATCCCTAGGTTTTCATACATAACAATGTCAGACATAGAAAAACTAGAGATCGCTGCTAGAGAGTATGACAACGTTCACATTCACTTATATCATACTGGTGGAAATAACGGTAATGACTATCTGCCTAACTTTAGCCAATGGAACTTCAATGTTAATACTGCAGTCATATTAGCAGATGGAGATAGTAAGCCAAATCGATGGTCATCTCAGTATAGTGTTTATAACGCTATTGAGGCATGCACAATAGAGTCTGTAAAGGGTTATTTCTCTACGGACGGTGGTACGAACGATGATTTTGATTTTACGCTATGGGCAAAGCCTGTAATTGCTGGAGGGACATCTAATACTGATTTAGATCTTATACAAACCTGGAGTTTTAGGAGTGTCAATAATCAAAACCACATATTTGAAGCTGACTTGACATCAGCCTACTCACTAGCAGCTGGGAGGGTTTTAATTCCAACAGTCAAAAGGTCCGGATCTGGAATCACAGCTAGTTCAAAAATATATGGAGACATTGAAATACAATTAAGCTATCAAAAATAAGAATAATGAAATCACTAATAAAAGAAACATCAGACGTGTTGATCTTAAATATCGGAACATTATCATTTGTGTCGTTAGCAAATGTGGAGATAATGATGAAGATCATTGCATTGGCCCTTACAATAATATACACAGCCGACAAGTACATTTATAACCGTAAAAGGAGAAAGAAATAATGGCTAAGGGAGTCGGTTTTAAATACAGGCCAAACAAGCGTAAAAAACGCAAAGGGATACATAGTAAAAACGCAAGTGTCAATCAAAATGGATATAAAAAGAAATCAAGAGGTCAAGGGTAACAACGAGCATCTAAAGATCTTTGTTGTTTATTTAGGTCTTATTGCTATAGTATTCCTATTAGGATTAAGATAATGCAAAAGGACTTCACTATCAATATAGGAAACATTATTTGGGTGATTGGCATCATATTCACTATGGGGATTGCTTACTCTCAGATCGGACAATTGGGTGAAGACATAAGTGTTCTAGAAAAGCGCTTAGAGAAGAAGATCAAGGTGTTAAACCATTCAGAGGATAGGATAGTAGAACTAGAGAAAGAATTAGCAACCATAAAGGCTTGCTCAAAAAATCATAAATGATGGAAGAGATATTGAAATTGATAGAAGGTTATGGATTATCCTTGGTTTTGTTGCTTGGTGCTTTGTATGCTCTCTATCAATTTTTCTTTTTTAGTATTAAGGAAGTGAAGGTTGGATTTGAGAAAAGACACGAAGATTTGCGCAAACAAATGAGTGAGGTTAAAGAAAAGCTCAATATTATTTTAGAATTTATAAAAAAATCAAAATAAAAAATTATGAATTGTAATTGTGATGAAAAAAAAGATAATTGCGACTGCAAAGAAACTGCCAATGGTTTTGATTCTTGGCTAGAGGTTTTGGAGGAAGATGAGCAGCCTGTATGTAATATAGACAATGGAGAGGATTGTGAAAATTGCGGTAGCTAATGGAACTGATAGTATTAAGATTTAGCAGTCAAGCAGATAGCACGAGTGGAATATTGTTTGAAAAAACAGATATTAAATTACGATTTTTGTGTTACACTTTAGAAGATGAAGCACGTGTTTTAAAAGTAAAAGGAGAAACAAGAGTTCCCGAAGGGACTTATGAAATTAAACTAAGAAAAGAAGGGGGATTCCATGAGAGATACACTAAAAAATATCGCAGTTTTCATAGGGGCATGCTACATGTCACTGATGTTCCTAATTTTGAGTACATTCTTATTCACACTGGGAATACTGACGAGCATACCGCTGGTTGTCTTCTCATCGGAGATTCGCAAGAGAACAATACAATACTTAAAGACGGTTTTGTAGGAAAAAGCACTAACGCTTACAAGAGGATTTATCCACCAATAGCTAAACAATTAGAGCTAGGAAACAAAGTCACAATTCAATATATAGATCATGCTTAATAATATACTCGGAGGATTGTTTGGAAAGGTGGTTGATAATGCAGAAGGCATTCTCGACAAGGTTATCACAACCGATAAAGAAAGGTTGCAAGCCAAGAAAGAACTTAAAGACTTATTGATTAATGCAGAGAAATCAGCACAAGAACAAGTGACAAGAAGATGGGAGGCTGATGCTAAGAGTGGACATTGGCTAAGTGCTAACATTAGACCATTAACACTAATATTTTTGACCGTAATGTTTGTTGTGATGTCAATGTTTGATGGAAACATAGGTGGATTCACAATTGAAGAGGCTTACAGGCCTATCTACCAGACGTTGTTGATTACGGTTTATGGAGCATATTTCGCTGGAAGAAGTATAGAGAAAATTAAAAAATAAATTTTGGAAGAAGAAAAAAGGTATCGACTAAAGCCAGATGAATGGAAGCTTGTTGACCGGTATAGAATCGACAAGAAAGCTGATTCCTTACTGAAAGAAGAATGTGATGCCGCTGGAATTGATGTCAATTCCGTTTCTCATTATTGGTATAAAAGCCAAAAGTTCTCAATCTTTGCCAAGCCTAACGAGTTCACCAAAGACGATTTCTTGAAGTCTATTGAGGATCTTATTTCAAACTACTCACCTTCATATCCTACAATTGACTACCCAAAACTTGAGGATGGACACCTTCTAATCATTAATCCGGCTGACGTTCATATTGGAAAATATGCTGACGCATTAGAGACCGGTGACGAGTACAATGTAGAGATTGCAAAGAAGCGAGTGATTGAGGGTGTTAAGGGCATTCTAAGGCACGCTGAGGGATTTCCGATAGATAGGATTCTATTCTGTATTGGAAACGATATACTACATACAGACAACCCACAGAACAACACCACAAGAGGAACACCGCAAGACGTAGATGGTAAATGGTATCGACACTTCACAACAGCTCTTGAATTATATGTGCAATGTGTGGAGATGTTGATGCAAATAGCTCCGGTTGATTGTGTGCATTCAATGTCAAACCATGATTACATGAGCGGATTCCATTTGGCTCATGCTTTGAAAAGCTGGTTTAGAAACACCAATGGAGTTAGTGTTGATCCTAATCCCCAACATCGTAAATACTACACTTACGGAAGCTCCTTAATCGGATTGAGTCATGGCGATGGGGCTAGAGGGAATAATTTGCCCTTACACATGGCGCAAGAAGCTCCTCAACTTTGGGCCGCTACGAAACATCGGTATTGGTATCTCCATCACTTACACCACAAACAAAGATATAAGTTCATGAGTTCTCACGATAATATAGGAGTGACCATTGAATTTCTACGTTCACCTTCTGGAACAGACTCCTGGCATGCTACAAAAGGATTTGTAAGTCCTAAAGCTGTTGAAGGCTTCATACATTCCAAAGAGTGGGGACAAATTGCCCATCTCACCCACATATTTTAAACAAAATCACCCTAATTGTAAGCAATTCCTAACATTGGTAAGAATTATTCTTATCTAGTAAAAGCATATTTTCTTAAAAATAATGTTAAAAAGTGTTGACAGTTTCAAAAAAGGTTATATATTTGTACCAACAAACAAAGACAACAAACAATGACTATTCTACAATTGAACAACTTACTTGACAAAAACATCGAAGTTTATTGG